>Ga0302321_100000474_pt1 | contig 34868 bp, 32 predicted proteins | sample Fen_T0_1_FD_202505 | JGI IMG/M metagenome (GOLD analysis project Ga0302321, IMG submission 202505) | Peat permafrost microbial communities from Stordalen Mire near Abisko, Sweden - Fen_T0_1 | ecosystem: Environmental > Terrestrial > Soil > Wetlands > Permafrost | place: Sweden: Abisko... | reverse complement strand
GTTTGTGATAGCTGGATGTGCGCCCAATCGCATTTATCGGGACGTTTATAAGGTGTGTAATTCGGCATCTGGCGTTAACTGTGACCAGTATTCTTTACAAGAACACGAAGATAAAGTCACCCATTCGGATTATTTGTTGGGTTTTGTGGAGATAGATGACCAGGGACAACTTCGTGATCGTGAGCAAATGTATACGCTCATCAACAAATTATATGATACGGCTAGCAAGGAAAGCGTACTGATTAACGTTTTTGTGCATGGTTGGCACCATAATGCAGAACCTGGCGATACCAATATCGAAGGGTTCAAGAAAGCCCTGGCGGGATTGAGTCGATTTGAGAATAAGAAAAAAAGTGGGCAAAAACGTAAGGTTATCGGAGTTTATGTGGGCTGGCGGGGTGAGTCCATTACTATTCCAGTCATCAATGGCCTGACTTTTTGGGACCGTAAAAATACGGCACAAGATGTTGGTTATCTTGGGGTGACAGAGTTGTTGGTGAAATTGGAAGAGATTTCCAATGTCAGAAATTCCGTTGAGCCGCCGATAAAAAGCCGCTTGGTCGTTATTGGGCATAGTTTTGGTGCCGCGGTAGTGTACAGCGCGACCTCACAGATTCTTATGAGCCGGTTTGTGAATAGCCAACCTGGCAAAGGCTTTACCGATTATGCCGAGGGTTTTGGGGATTTGGTCGTGTTGCTAAATCCCGCTTTTGAAGCCTTGCGATACGCGCCTGCACACGATTTATCCCAGGCGAGATGCGGCTTTTTTGATGACCAAGCACCAAAACTGGCCATTTTGACTTCGGAAACGGATTATGCCACTGGCATGGCGTTCCCATTAGGGAGGACTTTCGACACGTTTTTTGAAACACATAATGAAGTTAAACGAAACGATTGCGGCTACCCGATGACCTTGGATGAAGGCGAGGCAGATCGCAATACTGTCGGTCATTACCTGCCTTTGGTTAGCCATACTTTAACGCCGGTCAAAGACAAAAAAGCACAACAAGTTGCCCGTTCTGGGAAAATAAAAAATATCTGGGCAAATCAAACATCTGGCGGTTCAACTCAGTTTGGAAAGTCCTTGCTGACGCATTTGAAGAAAACCGTGCCGCGCAGTCCTTATCTTAATATCCGTGTCGATAAGGAGTTAATGGATGGACATAATGATATATTTCGTCCTGAAGTAACTGATTTTATTGAATTATTGATTCAAATGTCCACTATCGATTAAAGATTGGCTCCGATAAATCCATGAGTTTAAGCTTTTTATGAATAAACCTTGAATAGTATTTAAGGCTGTTTTTTGAGCGTTAGCTTGGCTTCATCCCAGTAAGCGTCAAGTTCAGCGAGTTGGCAGTTTTTCAGGTCGCGGCCACTGGCAGCGACTTGTTGTTCTATGTACTGAAAACGCCGGGAGAATTTTTTGGTGCTGTGTTTTAGTGCCAGTTCAGGATTGATCTTTAAATGACGCGCTAAATTAACCGTGACTAATAACAAGTCGCCGATTTCTTCTTCTATGTGGGCTTGATCGCCGGATAACCAGGCTTCCTTGACTTCATCAAGTTCTTCTTGCACCTTATCGAAAACGGGATCGACGACTATCCAATCAAAACCGAAGTTGGCGGCACGATCTTGTATTTTTTCGCATTCGAGCAGGGCAGGGAGGCTGGTTGCCACGCCATCCAGGACACTGATTTGTGTAGGGATTTTGTTTTTTTCCTGGCGTTCGTCAGCTTTGGCTTGTTCCCAGGCTTGATGGCGTTCTGCGTCGCTGTTGAAGACGGCATCAGCAAATACATGTGGGTGTCGTCGCACCAGCTTGTCACAAATCGCTTCTGATACTTGTTCAAAGGTGAAGTGTCCGCGTTCAGCCGCAATTTGTGCATGAAAGACGACTTGCAATAACAAATCGCCTAACTCGGAACACAAGTCATCCATATCATTGCGCTCAATCGCATCAACCACTTCGTAAGCTTCTTCGATGACGTACGGAATCAAGCTGGTAAAATCCTGTTTAACATCCCAGGCGCAGCCATCCTCTGGCTGACGCAAACGCGCCATGATGTCTAACAGTTGTTGGGTGTTTTTAAGCATCTAGCAGTTTGATTAAAAAGAAATCCCGAAGTTTTCGAGATACCGTTGCTGAAAGCCTTCCATATCAAAAGAATGATTTTGGGTGCCATTGTGTTCAATTTTTATCGCGCCCATTAACGAAGCAATGCGTCCGGTCGTTTCCCAGCCTAAATCATTCAACAGGCCGTATAAAAGCCCCGCACGATACGCATCGCCGCAGCCAGTAGGATCGAGTATCGCTTTAGGTTTGGCTGCACGTATATAGATACATTGGCCCTTAGTATAAATTTTTGATCCCTGACCACCCAGGGTAATGATTAAAGCGTCTACTTTATTCGCGATGTCTTCGAGTGACAAACCGGTGCGTTCTTGCATGAGTTCGGATTCATAATCATTTAAAGTTAACCAAGTTGCCTGATCCAGAAATTTGAGCAATTCCTCGCCATTAAACATCGGCATACCTTGGCCGGGATCAAAAATAAAAGGGATGTCCAGTTCTTTGAATTGTTCGGCATGTAATTGCATACCTTCCTTACCGTCAGGCGAGACGATACCTATTCTGATGTTCCCGTCGGTAGGGACGGAGTTCAAATGCGATGAACCCATCGCGCCCGGATGGAATGCGGTGATCTGGTTGCCCGCTTCGTCTGTTGTTATATACGCTTGGCCGGTATAGCTATTATCCAGCACCTTGATAAATTCGCTGGACAGGCTGTTCTGCCCCAGCCATTGTGCATAAGGTTCAAAATCATGTCCTACCGCAGCCATGATTAAGGGTTGTTCGCCCAACAGTTTTAGGTTATAGGCAATATTGCCCGCACAACCGCCGTACTCACGTCGTAAAACAGGCACCAGAAATGAAACATTCAGGATGTGGACTTTTTCCGGCAGGATGTGGTTTTCGAATTTATCATGGAACACCATGATGGTGTCATAAGCCATAGAACCACAGATTAACGCGCTCATTGAATTCCTCGTAACAGTAAAATGGATGCCCAGGTGATTCCCGCCCAAACCAGCGATAACATGACGGCTGCGGAACCAATGTCTTTGGCTCGTCCCGACAATTCATGATGTTCAAGGCCGACGCGGTCAACGACCGCTTCAACCGCTGAATTGAGCAGTTCAACTAGCAGTACCAGTATCATGCTACCGACCAAGAGTAGTTTTTCAATGGTGGTCTCGCCCAGCCATAAGCCAAATGGCGTGGTGACCAAAAACAACAAGACTTCCTGCCTAAAAGCCGCTTCATGTTGCCAAGTTGCCTTGAAACCGTAATAAGAGAAAACGCAGGCATTAAGTATGCGCTTGATGCCCGTTACATTTTGGTTAGCCATTGTTGGTTATACGCTTGATTGGTGATGTGGTTGGGAGGATATATTTATTGCTTATTCGTCAATCATGCGCTGGTATTCTTCGGCGTCCATTAATTTGTCCAAGCCAGATAAATCATCGGCCTTGATACAAAAAAGCCAAGTGCCAAAGGCATCGTTATTGACGAGTTCAGGTTCATCAGCGACGGATTCGTTGATTGCCACGACTACACCAGAAACCGGGCTGAATAAATCCGATGCTGTTTTAACGGATTCGACGACCGCACATTGTTCATTTTGTGTAAGCCTGCGCCCCAGCTCAGGTAACTCTATAAAAACTAGGTCGCCTAATTCTTGCTGGGCAAAATCAGTGATCCCTACACGAACAGTTTGATCCTTTTCCAGGCGCACCCATTCATGCGATGGCGCGTATTTTAAATCAGTCGGCAAATTCGTCATTTAAGTTCTCAACAGCTTCAGTGTCTATATTAATTATTCGTTTAACTTTGGGTGTCGCTATTTTTATTCATTGGGATTGTTGCTAGGCATTATACTTTAAGCATCTCTTATTAACGACCTGTCTGTGACATGCTTTTTTCTTACAGCAATAAAATACCGCTAAAAGCCGTTTTGATGTTAGTGGCTAGCTTTGCTTTTACATTGGTCAGTGCAGATGACGATGGGGTAATAAAATCTCAGATGCAACGGCTAGGCGGTCAGCCAATAGTCGTTATCGATGCTAAAACCCAAGCTGCATCAGGGCTAAAGACAACGGTTGTTGAGCCAGTCCAGCACCAAACGGAATTCGAGGCAATTGGTAAAGTCATTGGCATACAACCTTTACTGGCACTAAGGGAGCGCTATCTGGTTGCTCAAGCCGAACTCAACGGCGCTAAGGCAAGGCTAAAACAGACAGGGCAAAGCCTTAAACGGCAGCAGGAATTATTTCGTAATGGTATAGCAGCCAAACGGTCTTTACAGGAGCAAGAAGCGCAAGGATCGGCGGATCAAGCATTGGTTGATACCAGACAGATAAGGCTTATGGCTATCGCAAATGAAGCCAGTCTGATGTGGGGAAAAGAACTTGCCGAATGGGCGTTGTCTGATAAGGCTTCAAAATTAAAGGAGTTTGTATCGGGTCGTCAACACCTATTGCAAGTGACCTTACCTGCAAACAAACATCTGGCAAGCGAAGTTGATAGCATTCTTGTAGAATCCACTGGGCAGCATGGCAAAGCCCGTCCAGCCGCTTTAATTTCACGTTCTACCCAGGTTGATAACACCATGCAGGGCGAAAGCTATTTTTTTCAGGTCAATGATGTCGGCCTTAGCATGGGCATGAAAGTGGCGGCTTGGATACCAGAACCGGCACTGGGGCAGTCAGGGATTATTATCCCAGAATCGGCTTTAGTCTGGTATATAGGTCAGGCTTATGTCTATATTAAAGCCGCCAAAGATACGTTCGTCCGATGTGTTATCAAAGATTTTTCGATTACCCCTGGAGGCTATTTCATAAAAGATGATATAAAAGCGGGTGAGGAAGTCGTAACAACGGGCGGACAAATGCTGCTGTCAGAGGAGTTACGGGGGCAAAGACCGGATGAGGATTGATTGCACTGCCGTTAAGCTAAGCAATTGGGTTCCTTCTCCCTTGAGGGAGAAGGTTAGGATGAGGGGGAATCTAAAAATATTTTCCTCTGTTTAATTCTCCTCACCCCAACCCTCTCGGCAATTGCTCCTGCATTGCCCTACTTACCTACATCCATGTAGGGATCCAGCAGGAGAGGGAGGTTTTTTCTTAGAATTTAATAACTATGTACACCATTACCAAAGAAGTCTATTTTTGCTACGGACACCGCCTGATGAACCATCCTGGCAAGTGTCGACACCTGCACGGGCATAGCGTAAAGGCGGCTATATCTATTGAGCAAGAAACACTCAACGAGCAAGGCATGGTTTGTGATTTTGCCGACATAAGGGAGTGTGTTGAGACTTATATCGACCAGCATCTGGATCATAATTTCCTGCTGCATAAGGATGACCCCCTTATCCCTGCGTTGATGGAAAACAACGAACGCTTTTGGGCGCTTGACGAACATCCAACCGCAGAAGTCCTCAGTAAGATGATTTTTCAACATCTGAAAGAGACTGGATTCAACGTATCCCAGGTTGTGCTTTGGGAAACCGCAAGTGCTTACGCTTGCTATAGGGAAGACTAACGTGCCATTATGAGTTTCTTAAATCCTATCAACAAGTCCCTGTGTCTGGAGCAAGTCTGTGCTTCTAATTACGAGAAGATTTTTCGGCTAATTCCTGAGTTGTGTACAGTCAAGGGCAATGCTGTTGGATTAGCGGCTAATAACACGACCTTACATCTGCAAATTATCGAGCAGACGGCTTATACGCTGACGATAGAATTAAGCCATTGCTTTAGCAATAAACCGGATGAGCTGCTGGAGCCTGCGGTAAGGATCAGGATTTACCTGGATGCACAATTGGCTGAAGTATTAAGCGACCATGCCAGACCTAATGTAACGCATGTTTTTAAGGATTTTGGCTTGTGCCGTGAAATCATGAACTACAAATGGCGGCTTAATTTTTTTCTGCAAAAGTGGCTAGATCATTGCCTGACGAAAGATTATCAGTTCACCACATAGTTCGTTTGGTTCATAAATTCAAGTTCGTAGTTCGTAGGCTGGGTTGGTAAACCCAGCTATCATCGGCAGTGCTGGGTTTCGTACCTCAACCCAGCCTACAACTTTACTTGAAGAAATCGGCTAAGGGGTCATCAGGATCATAGTTTGGATCTGGGCTTGGATCTTGGCTAGGCGCAGCCTGCGCCATCAATAAGTCAGCCAATTCAACAAGCGGCATCGGTTTATGGACTCCATAGCCCTGGGCATAATCCACACCAATCTCCTTCAAAATGGCGTGTATCTTCATGTTTTCAACGTATTCCGCAATCGTTTCCAGCTCCAGCGAGTGCGCGATTTCATTCATAGAGTTGACCATAACGACATCCGTCGGGCTATTGGCGATGTCTTTAATGAAAGAGCCGTCAATTTTTAGATAATCGACATCCAGGCTTTTCAGGTACGAGTAGGAAGAGTAGCCCGTACCAAAATCATCCAAGGAAAACTTACAGCCAAAATGCTTGATTTCTTTAATAAATCTTTTAGTAAAAGCGAGGCTACCTGCGGCCACGGATTCTGTGACTTCGAAGGTAATTTTTTCTGCCGGTACATCCTGTATGGACAGCCGATCCTTGAGGAAAGTCAGGAACTCTTCCGAATTGAGGGATTGTCCCGACAGGTTGATGGCAAAACCGCCTATTTTGTCGAAGCACGCCCGGTTTTCCATAATCCAACCGAACACATGTTCAACGATCCAGCGGTCAATTTCGGGCATGCGCTGGCAGCGCTCAACGGCGGGAATAAATTTATCGGGGACAATAATTCCCCCGACCTCATCTATTACGCCCAGCAAAATTTCATAATGGGAATGGCTATTTTTTGCAGGATTGATGGGGGCAATCATCTGGCAGCGGGCAAACAGGCGTTTTTCGGAGAATATCCGGTCAATACGCCCAGCCCATTCATGTATGTCGGTTTGTGTCTTTAGGCTTTCATCGTTTTCTTGATAAACACGGATACGGTTATGTCCAGCCCGGTTAGCGGAAATATTGACCGAGTCAGCCTTTTGCATCAGTTCCTCGGCATTGTATATGCCTTCGCTAACGGGTACCAAGCCAATGCTGACGCTGATCGTGTAGCTTTTGTCTTTCCACACAAAGTTTGTTTTATTTATCAAGTCCCGGATATTTTTGGCGGTTTCGTGGCCTTCATCAGCAGAAGAATTTTTCAACAGAAACCCGAAAGTTTTATCGCCCAACCGCGATACGATGCCATTTTTCCCCAGTTTATTGCTAACTGATTGCGCCACTTGTAGCAGTAGTTGGTCGCCGCCCAGTAAGCCGCAAACATTGGTGATAATGCGAAAATCTTCAATCTCCAGGTAGCCCAGGACATGCGTGGTGTTAAGGTCAGCTAGTTGTTCTTTAAGTAGATTGATGAACCGTTTTCGGTTAGGCAAATTGGTAACTGGATCGTGGGAAACGCTGTGTATCAACTTTTCCTGCATTTGCTGCAACATCGTGGTCGTCGCCCTATCCATTAAGGGCTCATCGAGGTTTTCAATTTGGGTGACAACGCCACTTTCCAGGAGTTCTGCAATTTCGCCCCGGGTAAGTTCCTGCCTTTTATAGCCGTCACGATTGACAAAAACGTAGACGGGAGGAGTCTCACCTATCCATATCAGGTTTAGTGGCTCAAAAGTCTCTTTTTCCAGGGAAAAGGTAAACCAGTCACCAGTTTCAAATTGGTCAACTTGAAGGAGCCAGCTATCTGAGATAAATTCATTGGCTGTTGTTCTAGCTTTGGGTTCAACAAAAGTCGTATCAATGGATTTTCGAACGCGGGGCGTACCCGTACCCAACAAGGTTGCGTTTAGCTCCTCTATGATATTGTTATGGACAAAGGCATTCGTACAAACAGAACCCAAGTTAGTATCGATATATTCCAATTCCATTTCAATGATGCTGTCTTGCTTAGTGGGCAGATTTTCCAGATCGGCATACCAGTCCAGCAGTTCATCAAGTACTTCAAAGTATCTTTGCCGGGTGCTGGGGTCATTGTCATTCAATTCTGTGATGACCAAAAGATGCTGCCAACCGGAATCTAGCAGTGACTGGATAACACAGGGTACAGCCTTGCCTGCTAGACGGTTATCTATAGCGCGTTGGATTTTCTGCCTTGCCTGTTCAAGTTTTTGTTTGCCTTCGTAGATTTCAATAACCCGGCGGACGTTCAATTCCCTGGATCTGGCGATAGGTGCGGAAATTTCTTTCAGTTCTTCATTGGCTTTGGCAAAGATATCGGGATTAGTGATGGATCCCTGGGCAATTCTGGACACCAACTGATCCAGGGCTTGCTTGACTTGGGTGTTTTTTATGACCTTATTTTGATTGACCGCGCTTTCCAAGGAGAACAATTGGTTCAATAGGTTACGCGCTGGATGGGTTTCCGAATCCAAAAAATTAGGATCCTGTAAGGTCAATGCCATCAAAGGCAATTTGATGCTTTCCAGATAGGATTTTATGTTGGGTGTGTGATCCAGTTCGTTCGAAAGCGCCTGAAAAAGCTGGTCATAAACATCCAGCTTGGTTTTGTCCTCTGATGAAAATGTTTTTGCACCCAGATGCGAGGATGAATCTAAATATTGTTCGAGCTGCGTTTGGAGCAAGGCAGATGCGCTTTGGGGCAGTTGTTGAACGGTTCGGGATGCTTGTAGCTTTGCCAAGGCAGCCAAAAGATCATCGGCAGTATGTTCATAAGCGCCAACAGGGCTGACTTTTTTGTTGCTCCCTGAATGGCTATGGTCCAGACCATCTGCGTTTGTTTGTGCCAAGGCCAGATTTTGATTAATAAGGTCGAACAGTTTGCTTGCTGTTTGGGTAACAGGCGGGTGGTAGGGCTGACGAGAAGCCGGAGCCGAAGAGGGCGAAAGATTGTATGATTCAGGGTAGGAATAGGCATCGTTGTCGAAAGACGGAAATTGCTGGCCTGGCGTGAAAACATCGGAAAAAGTATGTTGTTGAGTAGTGTTCGTTGGATAGTTCTTCTTCCAGGCAATATCCTGGGCTATACCGGTAGGTGCGCCAAATTCAACCAGAAGTGCATCAAAGGCATTATATAAGGACGATAAATGCTCGGACAAGGTCGTTTGAAAAGCCTTATACAGCGATTTTTTTGCAGCGACGCTGTCCTCTAAGCCCACAATTTCCTTGCGAAAATGATCGCACAAGTGTTCTGGGCCAATAGGATTTTTGATGAGATAGCGAGGGAAGCAGGTGACATAGCTAATCTTGAGTTCCAATTGGTAAAGCTGATTTTTGTATTGGGCGTTGGCTTTCCTTATCAACGTGGAGAAATTTAGCGAATCTTCGAAAGCCGCCTTTTCAATCAGGGAAAGATCACTTTCAAGAGCATTACTACCCTTTTTTTGTTCGCTTTTGTCGCCAGTAAAATCAATCTCAGTAGTAAGCCCACGACAAAAACGGGCAATAAGCGAATCTTTATTCATCCGCAACAATGAGATCAAATTAGCTTGCGCGGTTACATCCCTGAAATTTTCAGCATAGACAGGCGGTTTTTCCAGTTCGTCTTCGGCATCGTTGAAAAATTTACGCATTAGCACAGGCAGATTAGTGTCCAGCATGTACTTGAATGCGTTTTTGAACCTTTCCTGATTGGATGAGGTTAGATAAAACTTGGGATTGTTGGAGTGCGCTGCAATTGACCCGACATTAGTCGATTGCTTTAATGCGTTGAACATTGAATCTGAGATATTCTCGAAAACCACGCCAATACCATCTTCAGCAACGCGTGCGACTTGCGCGTCGATTTGGAAATATTCTTTAGCCGATTCAGTTTGTGCGGAAAAATAAATCTTGGCGTTTTTGTTTTTCTGAAAACCAATTGAGGAAGGCTGCTTAAGTTGCAAAAACAGGCCCTGTTCACAAAAGTCATGGATAACACACTGGATCGAGGTGGTTTCCCCAATTGCGATTACCGCCTGAACGTTCGCTTCTTGACGTTTATAGCGGCGTTTTTCTGAAGTTTTATTGGGTGTTTGCATAAGGATCGTGCGTAATGAGCTCCATATTCGATCAATTGTATCTTGGTTAATTGTACCTTAAGTGTAGACGAGAAAATGACATTTTGAATTCGAATCTTTAAGGGTGCAAAAGCAATATTTGCTCAGATCAATTACAAGAATTCCTCTAAAAAGATTAAAAGTTTCGAAACAGAAACAGGCTTTGACAAATACTTTATCAGGAACTGCATGGTCATGAAAAAAATTGCTCTTTATGAGGCTGTGTTAATGCTTCACCTCAACACTATATGGCAATATAGCGGTGCATAGCTGTTACATCTACACAACATTGTGGATTATTTTTAATAATTTGTTGTAAAAAGCCAATAAAATTTGTTTTTTTGCAACGTGTTTGTTTTGTACTATACTTAAATTTACGACAGATAAAATCTCATATTATTGGTAGAAATAAGTCTTTGACGAATTAAGTGGCTTGAGAATAAGGTGCTAGTTTTTTGATAAAACGGTTATCCATAAGATGAGTACATCCTTGATTACATGTAGCGATCATGTTGATAGTGAGTCTCTGGCGACAGGGTTTTTAGCTATTAAAGAAGCTACTGGCTTCTACGAATGGCACGATTGGTCGGCTGAACGAGGCTTGGAGATGCTGGTTTTCCGTGTTGCCAGGAAACCCAAGTACTTAATAGCCCATGTGGAACGGATTTATTATTGTTTTCAACATGTCCTAAATGAACAGCTTTTTGGGGCTCTCGTCGATTTACTCATTGTCTTAAACAGGGACGGCAAGGCGCTTGGCAGGCGAATGATTAACGGCTCCAAGGCTAGGTTGACTGAAAATCAGTTTCAAGCGCTAATCGAACATCTCAACAACAGGGATTCCAGGGTCGATCTATTGCCGCCCAACCGTTATTCCGTTTTTGCCAAGGGATTGGAGTCCACAACTGACATGGTGCAGTTGACCAAAGTCAGCGGTGAGAAAGAACACGATGCTTAGGCGCTGGCGAGAGATTATGTTGAATTTAGCCAACTTGAAAATGCAATCTTCGTCCTTGAGCAAGCTATTTTGCTTGATCCCGAACGCATGGAATTGCACGATGAATTACTGTCGCTCTATCGTTCAACCGGTAATTCAACTGGATTTAACCTGAGTTATGAGGAATTATCCCGCAAAGGCTTGGGGTTGCCCCCCGAATGGAAGCAACTCAATGATTTTTTCAAGGTTGAGCAATGATGGAAAATAACAAAAGGCCATTAAAAGTTGCGCTACATGGAATGAATGGTCGTACGATCAAAACCATGATGCTGTTTTTGCAAGGGCCGTGCGAAGGTGCAGCGAATGTCGTCGTTAATGCAGAAGATGCCGATGTTGATGTTTTTGATGGTGATTCGCCGGGTTCGAAAAATTTATTAGAACAGCATATCCAGAAAAAAAACTTAAAGCCTGTTATCGTATTTTCCTTACAGGATTTTGTACAAGAAGGTGTGCTAAGCCTAATAAAACCGATAAAAACGAGCGACATGTTGAAGGTTTTGGAGCTAGCCAAAACCATGGTCGCCGAGCATTCGAAAAAAGCTGTCGACGGTGCAATACCTCCAATGCCGCAAACTGGTACAGAAGAACCTCGGCTACAGTTAGATGAGTCAGAAAAACCAGGGCTTAAAACGGCTAAACATCAAACCGCGATGCGTCTGGATGAAAAAAGCTTTAATGAGTTTATCGGTGTAATTGAAGACATTGACGCTAAAAGCCCTAAGCAATTTATTAACGATGCCCATTACAATCCAAAAGATTATTATCAAGGTTTCATACAATCCGCGTTAGCTATCGCTCAAGAAAAAGGACAGGTATTGTTGCTGGAATCCGACTGGTGGCCTATTACTTTATTTCCACGTACACAGGAAGTCTGGCTTGAGGCGAGTGATGTGGAGTTAAAAGGCTTTGCTGGGATACAGCTCAATCGTAAAACCAAGACGGCAGACTTGTTTCTCACGCCGGTAGACCCTGAAACCCTGGGTATAGGTGGCGCTCTGGATAAATTTCAAAGCATGGATGCGTTTTTATGGAAACTGGCGTGCTGGACTTCAAGGGGGCGCTATCCTCATGACATTGACTTCAAGCTACCGATTTATTTAAAAAACTGGCCTAATTTTACCCGCTTAGTGATTACGCCTCATGCACTCAGGATCTCAGCATTACTCATCCAAGGCCCCAGGACGATGACTAATGTAGCCCAAGCACTCAATATTAAACCGCAATATGTCTTTGTGTTTGTCAGCGCCGCGTATGCCGTAGGTTTGGTCGGGCAGGCAAGAAGAGCCGAGGATGTTCTAGTTCAAGCACCGGATATTGAGCCCAGTAAAGGCAAGAGATTGTTAGGTCGCATTATGAGTAAATTGCGCGGTAACTAATTAGGCATAACGGAACATTGAAATCATGAGTCAATATAAAATTATTTTTACCGGGCCGGTAGGCGCTGGCAAAACCACAGCGATAAATTCCATCAGCGATGTGCCGCCGATTAAAACCGATGCTTCCGCGAGTGATATGGCCAAAGCCAGAAAGGCTGCAACGACGGTTGCAATGGATTATGGCATTATGAATCTTGAGGGTGGGGAGAAAATTCATCTCTACGGAACTCCCGGTCAAGAACGATTCGACTTCATGTGGGACATCTTGGTTACTGGCGGAATTGGTTTGATTCTGTTACTGGACAATACCCGAGCCGATCCATTCACGGATATGCGCTTCTTTTTGGATGCATTCAAGAAATTTATTGCAGAAACCAATGTTGCTATCGGTGTCACGCAAATGGACAGAAGCAATAAACCAACCATCGCCGATTATCATGCCCAATTGCAAGTTTCAGATTTGAAGCCGCCTGTTTTTGCTGTTGATGCGAGAGCCAAAGATGATATATCCCTGTTAGTGCAATCATTGCTATATTCATTAGATCCGGGCTTAGCGGAATAATTTATGGGCATATATACATTAACTGAAGGCCTGTATTTATACCCCACACCAGCAGGCGCTTTTTATGTTGTTTCCTCAAACGACACGGACAAGCCCCGTCAATTTATCAGGCAAATGCTCCAGCAGCTGGTAACCCAGGCGTTAAATATTGATCATCTACAGCAATTAACTGGGCTTGATGAGCCGCAAAAATGCCTTGAATTATTGTATCAATGCCAGAAATTGGGTTGGGTACAAGGATTGAATGCCGAGCGAGGTTATCCATCCGACCTGCTTGAAAATATCCTGCCCGGTTTGCTTAGTAAAATGTCTGAGAGCGGCAAGGTATTATTGGCCGATATGCAGGGCTTTTATCTTGCCTACCACGGGTTTCCGCACGAGGTGGCTGAAGAGCTATCAGGCTTGAGCGCTGAACTTGCAACCGTTCATGAACGGCGTTCTGGCGTGTTGATGAATAGCCTGGGTGTGGCTAACCATTCTTGGGGAATAATTGACGTATTCGGTAACAACCAGATCGGGTTTTGGCCTTTGTTTATCGGTAAAAATCGTTTTGTCTTAGTCATTTCCGGGATTCCCCATTTTAATCAACCAGAATTCGTTGATCTGGTTTGGGCCTTATCCATACGGTATGCGGACAAGGTGGGCTAACACAGGAAGATATGATGAAATCAGCAGCCCCCTCCCGAAAACTTTACAACTAAAGGTAGTGACGTAAATCGTTATCACTGCCTGTAAATTTTGTGTAATCTTGCTTTTGGGGCTATGATTTTCTCTGGAATGTTCGTCACAAATCTCAAAAAACAGCAGACACCATTAAAAGCCTAAGTTTGCATGGGTTTTGTGACAAAATCGGCACTGCGCCTAATGTTATACCAATCCCAATAAGTTCTCATTGTTACCTTCTCCAAAGGGAGAAGGCCAGGATGAGGGGATTCATATAACAACTTTTTGGGATTGATATTATTTATTATCAATAGATTAGAATGGTTGCAAATGTATTAAACTATGCGTAATAAATCAGGCTCAAAAAAGAGCTTAAATAAAGCTCACTTATGGCAGGTTAATGCTTATTTTTAGTCGTTTTAGGGAATTTTTAGTTTTAGTTAAAGGGCGCACTGATTTAATTAAGCGCTTCCTTAAGTTTTATTTCATATAGTTAAAAGAGGAAAAAATGCGAGCAGACTTGCTTACTTCTGTATTGACAGATCTAAATGGAACATCAGCGGATATTGAAGCATCAGGTATCATCTCAACTGACGGCTTGATGATTGCATCGGTATTACCCGCTGGCATGGATGAGGACAGGGTAGGAGCGATGAGTGCTGCCTTGCTGTCACTAGGCGACAGGACTGCCCAGGAACTGGCACGAGGCGCATTGGAGCAGGTATTGATTAAAGGCGCAAAAGGCTATGTATTAATGACCTATGCTGGTGAGGATGCCGTATTGACTGTGCTGGCCAAACCTAACTCGAAATTAGGGCTTATTTTTCTGGATGTAAAACGGGCAGCTGAAAGCGTTACCGGTTTGCTGGAAAAATTTCGGTATGGAGTTTAGTGGGATTTTTCAACATACCGCTACTTTATCAATAGCTTACAGTTGTTGATAAAGTAGTTTTTCGTATAGGTAGGTTTTACGAAGGGCAATAAAAAATCCGTCCATATTTTCCTTGCTTTTGTTACGTTAACGCAAATAACTTATTAAGTCCGTTTGGAGAAAGAAGTTTTGCTAATGGTAATATTCCACCAGCTACCGAGATTTATGCAAAAGAAGGGAATGGTAGCCCCATGAAAAAACGGGTTACTATATTCAATGCCAGTTTTGCATTACAAGCGGCTGGATCAGCGCTAAGCGATCTTGAAATGTCTTGCCCTGGAAAAGCTTTTTTGGATGATACCCAAAAATTCGAACTATTTTTATGGGATAATCAAAGCCGTTTTTGGTTTTCCGTTTTCTTCCATGCCTTATCCCACGATTGAATCCTTTGTCGGTAACACGCCTTTAGTCAGGTTGCAGCGTTTGCCCGGACTGTCCAGCAATACTATCCTCGTTAAGTTAGAAGGCAATAATCCTGCCGGTTCGGTAAAAGACCGTCCTGCTTTAAGCATGATTAAACATGCGGAAGCCAGGGGCGAAATCAAACCTGGCGATAGATTGATTGAAGCGACCAGTGGCAACACAGGTATTGCCTTGGCGATGGCAGCCGCTATCAAAGGTTACAAGATGACCTTGATTATGCCGGACAATATGAGTTCGGAGCGTATCGCATCCATGAAAGCATTTGGCGCGGAAATCATCCTGACTCCGGCTGTTGGAAGTATGGAGGGTGCGATTGATTTGGCTAGGGAAATGGAAGCGAATGGTGAAGGCCGGATTCTCGACCAATTTGCTAATCCCGACAATCCCCGTGCCCATTATGAAGGCACAGGGCCCGAAATCTGGCGGGATACGCATGGTAAAGTCACCCATTTTGTCAGTTCGATGGGTACGACTGGCACCATTATGGGTACGTCAAAATTTCTCAAAGAACAAAACCCTAAGATACAAATCATCGGCGTACAACCGGAAGGGGAATCTAAAATCCCCGGTATCCGCCGTTGGCCGAAAGAATATCTGCCGAAAATTTATCAAGCCGAGCGGGTTGACCGGATTATTGATGTCGATCAGGTGGCTGCTGAACAAACCACACGGGATTTGGCTGCTAAAGAAGGCATTTTTGCGGGTGTTTCATCGGGAGGTGGGGTGTCCGTTGCTTTGCGTTTGTCGCAAGAACTGACCGATGCGGTGATTGTGGTCATTATTTGTGATCGTGGGGATCGGTATTTGTCTACGGGTGTGTTTCCGAGTTAGTTTTTCATAGAACAAAGGCGTAAAATTATTCGTATGAAAGTATCTGAATTATTAGGTATTTTGGAACAAGATGGTTGGTTTTTAGTACGCCAGCGAGGCAGCCATCGTCAATTCCATCATTCTACAAAATCAGGAACTGTGACGGTTGCAGGCAAACCCAGCCTTGACGTGCCGCGTGGCACTTTAAACAACATCTTGAAACAAGCTGGCTTGAAGGAGTAATTATGCGGTATATGGTTATTGTTGAAAAAGGCGCGTCGAGTTATGGCGCGTCTGTGCCTGATTTACCGGGATGTATTGCGGTCGGTGAAACCGAGCAAGAAGTAATAGCGTTGATTCAAGAGGCTATTCAATTCCATCTGGAAGATTTGCAAAGCGAAGGCCGACCGATTCCTCAACCTGTATCAAAAAGTACGTTTGTGGATGTTGCGGCGTAGAGAGTTCGCTGGGTTTATCAACTCATCCTATGGACTATTTTTATTATAGAATATTAGTAAGCAATTGATATAATTACAAAAATTTAATAAAGGTTATTGGATGAAACACATTACGCATATATTTTCCTTGCTTCTCCTCGCAGGTTGCGAAAATAGCAACTCTAGCGGTGTTAAGGATGCAAATGGTGAAACCTCTATTAAATATGTCATCTGCTCTCAAGGGGAAACTAACTGTTTTGTGGACGCTAGATTCAAAGATCTTGATGGATGTCAGAGTCATAAGGATTGGGCGGATATGCTATGTGACAAAATATCTACTCCAGGAAAAATGATATGCACACAAGACAATGGCCCAAGAATAGGCGTTGTTACTTACTGTACTCTGTAAAATAGCTAGCGCTACGTTAGGCATTGCAATGGCTCGGCATAGAGACTTTATTGGTCAACTTGAAAATCTTCACCAGGAGTCCTACGCGTTATCACTATATCTGTATTCGGATTTGGCGATGCAAAATGCAACCCGTAACGTGCGTTAATGTAGGATGCAGTTCTCTGCGTTTACCGCTTCCTACGCGCAAATAATCTTGCATGAAACCCATCACTCTTGACTCATTCCATAATAAATCGCTCAATGGATTTTCCTTTTGTCAAAAAGCGTATAAGTTATTTAACCAAATTAAAAGTGAAACTAATGGTTTAGAACGTCTGAGAATGCGGCAATCAGAATTAGAAAGGAAACTTATCATAGAAATTTTACCGCTTGCCAAGTTTGTGCAAATCAAAACCAAACCAGGAAATGAACTGAAAATCAAATGGATGAACGGAGATCAAACGTTTGATGCTTGTTTCGTACAGTTTGGTTCGTATGTAGATAATGGCTTCTCGATTCCAAAAGGGCATCTTGAAGTTACCGGTGTTTACCATCCAAATCATTATTTAGCTAATGAGTTATTGAACAGCGGAGAAACATTCTTTGGTTGCGATGGTTTGATGCGGCATAAAAAAACGAAGACCATACATTCAACCCCGATTGCTAAGAACAGATTAGAATCTGCGGAAAATATGGCTACGCTAGCTATAGGTCAGATTAAAAAGAAATCGGAAAAGCCGTACCCAGACAAAACTATATTGATAGTCGAGTGCAATCTCGACACCTATTACTATGAGCATGAGTGGCATCATTTTCTTTGCAAGGTGCGGGAGGACATACCGTCTCATTCATTCAAAGAGATATTGCTTTATGATAGCTTAGTTGGGCAATATGCCTATTTATAACGCAAGCCGAGTGTACTACAAAATTAAACAATCCCTTTAAGGAATGTACGATGTGCTGAACGGAGTGAAGCGCATCAATCGCGAACGATGCCCCTCCGTCCCTAGGCACATTCTATTATGACGTGATTAGAGTCCTCTCAAAGCCAAATAACAAAAGCGACCTGATTTTGAAAAAACCACAGGTTTTTTGTCATACTTTCATCAAACAAAGTTTACTTATTGCGCTTTGCTTATTAGCCATGCCCATTGCGGCTGTTGATACGGGTGCGCTTGATGTGGGTGCAATAAAGGGTGAAGGCTGGAAATTAGAAAGCGTAAAATTTGCGGTTATTGACCTCAACAAAAAAAAGCCGCAATTTAACATGTCTGCAACAAAACTGACGCTTCCCAACCCGTTCAATGACTTATCCCTTGCCGACATCCAATGTAATGATTTCACTTGGGATCACGATGAACTGCATTGCAACCAAGGCATGGCATCTGTCCGTTCTGCCTATTGGCAATCACCAACAACCAATTTTTCTTTTCATCTAGGTCCGAAAAAAAACAGCTTTAAACTGGAAGATGCCCGTTTAGCAGGTAGCCACCTATCGCTAGATGCAGAAACAAATGGAAAGAACTGGCAATGTAAGGTGAAAGCGGAACATATCAGCAACAAGTTGGTTGATAAGCTATTCCAGTCAAGGCCAGCTAAATCGAGACAGGCGCAAGCCAAACAAGGCTATTTAAATCTCGATGGAATAATTTCTGGTCATCAAAGAACAGTGCAGGACTTTAACCTTATCGTCGAATTAGAAGGGTTAACAGACCAGACAGAGGATGGCGAAGTTGCTTCAGAGAAATTGAATTTACAATCACATCTGGCAGGTAAAAAATCTGGGGAAGACTGGCAATGGCAAAGTGAATCCAAACTTACGGGTGGTGCGTTGTATGTCGATCCGGTTTATCTGGAAGCAGGAGCGCAACCTATAGTTTTGAATGCTCAAGGTAAATGGAACGACAAAAGTAAGAAGACTGATATTCAGTCATTCACCTACTTTCACCCTGGAGTGGGTCGTTTAACAGGCAGTGCTAAGGGGTTTTACAGTGATAAGGTCAATATTGATATAGCTGATGTCACCTTGCAAAGCGATACCTTGCAAGGCTTGTTGACAACGTACATCAACCCGTTTTTTATCGAATCGTCCTTTACAGGCGTATCTATAGCTGGTCATATGGACGCTCAATTCAGTTTCATTCAGCAAAAATTAACGGAAACTTCAATACACTTCAGCAAACTGAATGTTAAAGATGAAGCCGGGCGCGTGACAATCAATGACGGTACTGGATTGCTTAACTGGTCGGATAATCCAATGCTTATAAAACGATCACAATTGGCATGGCAACAGCTTTCCATTAAAGGGTTGCCTATGGGGCCAGCCAAAATACCATTTATCAACCAGGGAAATAGTTTCACATTGGTTGATAAAATTAAAATACCGTTTTTGAGCGGTTTCGTTGCCGTCGATAAATTCAGTTGGCAAGCCAAGAAACAGGAAGAACCCGATGTTTCTTTTGCAGGGTCGCTGGATAACGTGTCCTTGGAGCAGTTATCGAAGAAGTTGGGCTGGACACCGTTATCGGGAAATATCAGCGGACAGATTCCGGGGATTGATTACCACGATAAAACCTTAAGTCTGGACGGAGAGCTTCTGATTAAGGTGTTTGATGGTACTGTTAAGGTCAATAATTTGGCCTCATCAGGCTTATTCACTGATTTCCCGAAGGTCTATGGTGATGCTGAAATCGACAACCTGGACTTGGATCAACTGACCCAAAAATTTGAATTTGGCAATATCACGGGCAGACTATCGGGAACTATCAACAAATTCGTTTTGGAAAATTGGCATCCGGTTACTTTTTATGCTTGGTTAGGAACGCCGGATAACGATGACTCCAGCCATCGCATTAGCCAAACAGCGGTGAAGAATATTGCCAGTATTGGCGGTGGTGGTGCGGCAGATTTGTTGTCGCGTAGTTTTTTGGGCTTTTTTGAAACCTTCGGCTACGACAAAATTGGTGTAGGTTGTTACCTGCATAACGGAGTCTGCCAGATGATGGGCTTGGAAGCGTCAGGCCAGGGCTATTACTTGATTAAGGGCGGAGGTCTGCCGAGAATTGATGTGCTGGGGTATAATCCCCGCGTCAACTGGGATGTGCTGGTGGAACGGCTAGGCCGGGTCGCATCGCCGGATAAGGTTATTGTTCAATAGGGTGTTTCTAAAAATCCCTACTTCTTAGCATGGGCGTATCAGCTCCTTCTGAGGGAGAAGGCTGGGATGAGGGGGATATAATGGAATGAGGTATAATATAAGCAGTTGATTTTAATCTCTCCTCACCCCAACCCTCTCCAGCAGGAGAGGGGCAACAGCTTTTGAAATTTTGAGAAATTCCCAACAAACTTTGGAGTGTATTATGAAAAAAATTTCTGTGTTAGGCATGTTAATGCTCACGGCATGCGTCACGATCAATATCTATTTCCCTGCCGCAGCCGCTGAAAAAGTGGCCGATGAGATTATCAAGGACATTCAAGACAATGCGCGGCAAAAGCCGCAGCCAAAGCTAGAACCCAAAAGCGAGCGGTCTGATGTACAGACGAGTTTTTACAAGATTATTGACCAAGCCATAAACTTCGCCATTTCCCCAGCACAAGCCGCCGAGGCTGATTTATCGATTGATAGCGCGGAAATCAGGCAACTTACCGCTTCAATGGAAAAGCGCTTTTCGTCATTACAAGGTTTTTATGCGGCGGGTGCGATTGGCATAAAAGCGGACGGGTTTTTAGCGGTAAGAGATGCAGCCAGTGTGCCGTTAAAAGACCGTAATCAGGTGAATAAATTGGTTGCGGGTGAGAATGCAGATCGTCAGGCGCTTTACCAAGCCATTGCCAACGCTAACGGACATCCTGAATGGGTCACGCAAATTAAATCGACCTTTGCAGCCCGTTGGATCAGCAATGCCCAGTCCGGCTGGTGGTATCAAGCCTCTGGGGCATGGAAGCAGAAATAAGCATGGCGCGAACAAGGAAAAAGCCCCTGCCAGTCATTCCGGTAAGGGCAGCGATAAGCTCCCTGACACATGACGGCAGGGGTGTTGCCCATATAGATGGTAAGGCGGTTTTTATCGATGCGGCTTTACCCGGTGAAGAGGTCGAATTCCTTTACACGGAAATCCGCCGCGATTATGCAGAAGGCAGGGTCATTAAGGTACTGAAACCCTCAGAGCATCGGGTAGAGCCTTTATGTCCGCATTTTGATATTTGCGGTGGTTGTAGTTTTCAGCATGTGGATTCAGCCACCCAAATCCAAATCAAACAAGGTTTGCTTGAAGAACAATTTAAACGTATCGGCAAGATAACGATACCAGAGCTTTGGAAACCATTAACGGGGTCACATTGGGGCTATCGCCGCAAAGCACGGATGGGTGTTAAGTACGTCGCCAAAAAAAACCGTGTGTTGGTGGGATTCCGCGAAAAACGTCACCCGTATCTAGCCGAGATGGACAATTGCGTGGTCATGCACCCTACCGTTGGCACACGGCTTGTCGCCTTGGGTGAAATGATACAAGGCTTAAGTATCCGCGAAAAAATTCCCCAGATTGAAGTCGCTATCGGCGATGAGCAGTGTGTACTGTCCGTTCGCGTATTGGAACCGCCGACGGCAGCCGACCAGGAACGAATGCGTGCCTTTGGCAAAGCCCATAACTTAACTTTATGCCTGCAATCCAAAGGCCCGGATACGATTGTGCCTTTAGAAGGTGAGCCGGAGGTGATACCGACTTATTCATTGCCCGACCACGGCATAGAATTCCAATTCCGACCCGCCATGTTTACCCAGGTTAATTATGAAATTAACCGTCTTATGGTAAACCGGGTATTATCTACTCTCAATTTAACCAAGGCTGATACCGTACTAGACCTGTTTTGCGGCCTGGGCAACTTTACCTTACCACTCGCCAAATATGCCGGGCTAGTGGTTGGTGTGGAAGGCGACCTGCCGCTAGTTAAACATGCCAGGGAAAATGCTAGTCATAACGGTATCGAAAATGCTGAATTTTATGCGGCGGATTTAAGCAAAGATATTAGCGATCAACCTTGGGCAAACCGCAAATACAACAAAATCCTGCTCGATCCTTCCAGGGCAGGTGCGTCAGAAGTCTTGCATTATTTTAAACAATGGCAACCGGAGCAGATTGTTTATGTTTCTTGCAATCCCTCTACCCTTGCCCGCGATGCCGGAATTCTCGTCAATGACCTGGGTTATAAGCTGGTTAAAGCGGGCGTGATGGACATGTTCCCCCAAACCGGACACGTCGAGTCGATTGCTTTGTTTGAGAGATAAAAGACCTGATCGAAATAGGCTTGAGTTTGTAGGTTGGGGCGAGGTACTGATTCCAACACCTATGCTTAAATAATTGTTTTTGTTGGGATCCGTACCTCACTCGCAACCTGCTAGGCTAATGGAACATTGTGTGGCATGGGGCGGATTTATCCGCCCAAGGCAAATGAATTCGCCTCTACAGATGATCGTGTTATACCAATCCCCTCATCCTGGCCTTCTCCCTTTTGAGAAGGTAACAATGAGAACTTATTGGGATTGGTATTATTTCATGCACGTTACTTAGTGATTTTTATAAACCTTCGAATGCTTTTCCACTGCGTAACAAAATGAACCATTCACAACTTCACGCATTCTTCGTGCAGATAGGCTTGATGTTAGCGGTCGCCTGGTTATTCGGCTATCTGATGAAAAGACTTGCTCAGCCAGTCGTGCTAGGCGAATTGATAGGCGGCATTCTGCTAGGGCCGACACTACTGGGAACCGTCTGTCCCGATGCCTACGCCACGCTGTTCCCGATCGACAAAACCATCGCTGCGAGTATGGATGGCCTGCTTAAAGTGGGGATGCTTTTCTTCATGTTCGCGGCTGGACTGGAGATCAATCTCGTCCATTTCCGTCAGTGCAAATTCACCATCGCTTCAACCAGTGTATTGGGTGGGGCGTTGCCGTTTGCGCTGGGTTTCGGTATGGTTTTGCTATTTCCAGAGCTGTGGGGACAAAATGACCGTCCCATGCTGCTCGCCCTGTTCATGGGGACAGCATTGTCGATTTCAGCCCTCCCTGTGATTGCCCGAATACTGATGGATCTTAATTTGATTGGCACAAGAATCGGGATGACGATCATGACCTCTGCGATGATTAATGACTTGGTCGGCTGGTCATTGTTCGCATTCATATTGCGTAATTTGGGGCAAAACAATCCCGCTGAAAATATTCTTTCCACCCTGGCCCTTGTGCTTGCATACGCTGCATTGATTATGGGAATCGGGCGCTGGCTGGTACAACCCTTTCTGTGCCGTATTCGTTTTTCCCAGGATTGGCCGGGAGGATTATTGACCTTTGTCGCGTTGCTGGTTATGTTGGCGGCAGTCGGCGCAGAAAAAATCGGTATTCACGCCATTTTCGGCGCCTTTCTGGTAGGTATGGCATTGGGTCAGAGCCAAGGTCAGGATCCTGAGCAGGAAAAGCAAATCTACTCTATGATCCAGCCTTTTGCCCTTAACTTTTTTGCCCCGCTTTATTTTGTTTCCGTAGGGCTTAAGGCGAATTTTTTCAGCCAGTTCGATGGCATCCTGGTGCTGGTGGTATTCCTTATCGCCTGCCTGGGTAAAATTCTGGGCGCAAGCCTTGGCGCTCGGCTCGGTGGGATGTGCTGGCGAGAGGCGCTATCTGTCGGCATTGGCCTTAACGCCCGTGGAGCTATCGAAATCATCTTGGCATCAGTCGCACTGGAACATCAGCTAATCGATCAACGCATCTTCGTAGCCCTGGTGGTGATGGCGTTCGGAACGTCCATCATCAGCGGTTCCCTGTTGAAGTATAAAAATTGACGATATAGTCGTCACATCGCGTTGGCTTCTTCGTGATTGGCATAATCCTGTTGCCCTGTAAGCCATATTGGACGCCATTGTCCAGCCGACGATCTTGCGTGAATGCAAATCCAGTACAGCCACCAAGTCCACCCAAGCCTGATTGGCGGCCGTCTGTTTAAAACCTGCGATTCAGCACATTATTAAACCAGCAGCTTTACTACACGGTGACAAGGAATTGCCAGCGCCAGTTTATTGGCAGCACAGGCTTCGGCGACTGCCCGCACAGACTTTGGTGAGCCGATTTGATTAGTGATATCACCATAACTGACCGTGGAGCCAACAGGAATAGCCTACAATGCTTGCCACACCCGCTGCTGAAAACGTGTTCCCTGAATGTCGAGTGGCAGGTCAAACACTTCAATAAAGCCGACTATTTTGGCGGTGAGCTGTGCAACACCGTCATCAGTACCTATTAAATTAGCGTTCGGAAACGGGTTCTGTAACTCGTGCGCCAGTAGTTCTGGATTATCCCCTAATGAGATTGTACAAACACCACGCGCACTTTTCGCCACCAAAATCGATCCCAGAGTACACTCGCCAATCGCAAAATGGATGCCGGTGTTAGCGCCGCCGACGTGGTAATTGGGTGCTGCCATATATTTTGGTTAGATGATTCATAAAACTCATTGCTGGAATGATAGCCGACGTTATGTAATTCAAAGCCATTACTATCCATTTAAAAGCAAAAATGAGGGTTTTCTTTCATGTAAAACCCTGCTTGACAATCTAAATATTCAGTGATATTTGCAAAATTCAGATGCGTATCATAAAAAAAGGCATGGCATCTTTGTTAAATTATAGAATGCGTTCTTGTGATTTGAGTAAACAAAGCAACATCTTCGATTCGAAGCGAACACATGATACAATGATAAGATAATTGAATGCCGGGTAAGTACGCCTGAACCTAGAAAAATCAGTTGGGCCTTCCAAATCCCGTTCGCCCTGAGCCTGTCGAAGGGTGGTCGGGATTTGGAAGGCTCACCCAATGGGCAGTGTGCTGTAGTCCGTTCGTGCTGAGCTAGTCGAAGCATAAACGGACTACAGCACACCTCAACCGATTTTTTTAGGCTGAATGGTAAAGGCCATGGCAATCTGTGCGTTTTCGTCCGGTAGAAAACCATACCAGGGCTTTCAACTGGTGTATTGTTAGTTTTAGGGATTAATGTCAAACTTCGCGAAAGAAATCATACCTGTTAATCTCGAAGATGAGATGAAGCAGTCTTACCTTGATTACGCCATGAGCGTCATCGTAGGACGAGCCCTTCCAGATGTTAGGGACGGCTTAAAACCTGTGCATCGCCGTGTGCTTTATGCGATGAATGAAGCGGGTAACGATTTCAATAAGCCCTACAAAAAATCTGCCCGTATCGTGGGTGACGTGATGGGTAAATACCATCCGCATGGCGATAGCGCCATTTATGACACCATGGTGCGGATGGCACAGCCTTTTTCCATGCGTTATGTGCTGATTGACGGGCAGGGCAACTATGGTTCCGTCGATGGTGATCCGCCCGCTGCCATGCGTTACACGGAAGCGCGGCTGGCGAAAATATCCCATGAAATGCTGGCTGATCTGGATAAGGAAACCGTCGATTTCATCCCCAACTACGATGAATCCGAATCCGAGCCAAAGGTTTTGCCTACCAAGGTGCCGACACTCCTGATTAACGGCTCGTCGGGCATTGCCGTGGGCATGGCAACCAATATCCCGCCGCACAACCTGGTTGAAGTTATTAACGCCTGTCTGCTGATGGTTGATAATCCTGATGCCACGGTGCATGAGTTGATGGCTCATATCCCTGGGCCGGATTTCCCCACCGCCGGCTTTATTAATGGCGCGTCTGGGATTTACAGCGCTTACACCACGGGGCGGGGAAAGATATATCTCAGGGCGCGTTGCCATTTTGAAGACATTGGCGATAGCAGTCGGCAAGCAATTATTACTACTGAGCTGCCGTACCAGGTCAACAAAGCGACGTTGCAAATGAAAATTGCCGAACTCGTTAAAGACGGCAAGATAGAAGGCATTTCCGCGATTCGTGATGAGTCCGATAAGGACGGTATGCGTTTGGTGATTGAACTGCGCCGTGGTGAAGTGCCGGATGTCGTGCTGAACAACCTGTACAAGCAGACGCAATTCCAGACGGTATTTGGCATCAACATGGTGGCCTTGCTGGATGGTCGTCCGCATTGTATGAGCCTCAAGGAGATTCTGCATGCCTTTGTCGATCACAGAAGGGAAATCGTCACCCGCAGGACAATATATAACCTGCGTAAGGCGCGGGAACGGGCGCATATCCTGGAAGGTTTAGCGGTTGCCCTGGCCAATATCGACGACATGATCGAATTGATCAAAACATCCCCGAATCGCTCAGAAGCTAAAGATGGCTTGTTGGCAAGGCCCTGGAATGCCGGATTGGTCATTTCCTTATTGGACAGGGCTGATGCAGGCCGCTCAAGGCCAGAAGATTTAGCACCTGAATTCGGTATTGCCGGAGACGTTTATCGCTTATCTGAGGTACAAGCCCAGGCTATTCTTGAACTCCAATTACAACGCTTAACAGGTTTGGAACAAGACAAAATTTTCAACGAATACAAAGAACTGCTTGAACAGATAGATGAGTTTCTCTATATCCTTGCAAATTATGAGCGTCTTATGGAAATTATCAGGGAAGAGCTGATAGCCATCAGGGATGAATACGGCGACAAGCGGCGCACGGAAATTATTCAGAGCCAACTGGATTTATCGGACGGTGATTTGATTACCGAAGAAGATATGGTTGTAACCATGTCTTACGAAGGCTATGTTAAGTCCCAGCCATTGACGGATTACAAAGCCCAGCGTCGCGGTGGTCGCGGTAAGTCGGCTACGGCAACAAAACAAGAAGATTATGTCGATAAGCTGATCGTAGCCAATACCCACGATACGATTTTGTGTTTCTCTTCCTTGGGTAAGGTTTACTGGCTGAAGGTTTACCAACTGCCGGTTGCCAGCCGCGCATCCAGGGGTAAACCGTTTGTTAATTTGCTCTCACTTGATGATGGCGAAAAAATTAATGCCATTTTGCCCGTCAAAGAATTTAGCGAAAATAAATTTATTTTTATGGCGACATCCGCAGGGACTGTCAAAAAAACCCCGTTGAATGAGTTTGAACGGCAACGTGCCAACGGAAAAATTGCCATTGATTTAAGGGAAGACGACACTTTGGTTGGCGTAGCCGTGACCGATGGGCAGCAAAATATCTTGCTGTTTGCCAGCTCAGGTAAGGCGAACTGCTTCAATGAGGCCGATGTGCGGTCTATGGGCAGGACTGCTTCCGGTGTCCGTGGTATGCGCCTACAAGAAAATCAAAAAGTTATATCGCTCATTACGTCCTCAGAAGGTACGGTTCTCAATATTACCGAAAACGGTTTCGGCAAACGGACTCGGTTGGAAGAGTTTACCCGCCATAAACGCGGCGGACAGGGCATGATTGCCATACAAACCTCTGACCGGAATGGCGCTCTAGTCGGTGCGGTGTTGGTCAATGAACATGATGAAATCATGTTGATTACCGATGGTGGTATCTTGGTCCGCACTCCGGTAGACGGTATTTCGGTCGTCGGACGTAATACCCAAGGGGTACGCATTATTCGCCTGGACAAGGGCGAAAAAGTGATTGGTGTTGATCGTATTGAAGGATTGGCGGGCGAGGAAACGGATGAGGAAATAGACGTTGACGAGAATTTCCCAGACCAAGAAGATCAAGATCAAGTAGACCAAGATCAAGTAGACCAAGAACAAGACGATCAAGAAATAACGAATGACGAAGACGATTCAGGAGAAGAGTAAGAAATGAGTAGAGTGCATAATTTTAGTGCAGGGCCGTCAGCGCTTCCTGAATCCGTGTTACGGCAAGCTCAAGCCGAGATGTTGGAGTGGCGGGACAGCGGCATGTCTGTGATGGAGATGAGCCATCGTGGCAAACAGTTCTCGATGATTGCGGAAGAACTCGAAAGTGATTTGCGTGAATTGTTGGCTGTTCCGGCTAATTATAAGGTGCTGTTTTTGCAAGGCGGCGCATCCGCACAGTTTTCTTTAATTCCACAGAACATATTGAATGGTAAGGCTAAAGCCTGTTATGTGAATACGGGTGCGTGGTCTGAAAAAGCCATCCAGGATGCAAGAGCCTGTTGCGATGTCGTTGTGAGCGCCAGTTCAGAGTCCAGCAAATTTACCCAGATTCCAAATTTTTCAACTTGGGCTGTAGATCAGGATGCGGCTTATCTGCACTACACGTCTAATGAAACCATACACGGTGTTGAATTTCAGTCTATCCCAGAAGTTAAAGGATTGACCTTGGTTTCCGATATGTCCTCCAATATCCTGTCACGTCGCTTTGATGTCAGCCAGTTTGGTTTGATTTATGCCGGAACCCAGAAAAATATGGGGCCCGCCGGTGTTACCGTGGTAATCGTTCGGGATGATTTGGTAGGTCATGCAGCTAAAGGTACGCCGCCTGTATTCGACTATGCCCAGCAAGTCAAAAACGGCTCCATGCTAAATACACCAGCGACATACAATTGGTATCTCGTTGGATTGGTTTTGAAATGGTTGAAAGAACAGGGCGGTGTTGCAGCGATTGAGCAACGTAACATCACCAAGGCGAGCAAACTATATGGTGTGATTGACCAATCAACCTTATACAGTAATCCGGTCGAAAAAACCGTTCGTTCCCGAATGAATGTGCCGTTTATTCTCGCTGATGAAGCACTCGATAAGCCTTTTTTGGCAGCAGCAGAAGCCAATGGCTTGTTTGAACTGAAAGGTCATCGTTCCGTTGGCGGTATGCGTGCCAGTATCTATAATGCTATGCCCGAAGCTGGGGTTGATACGCTGTGTGAATTCATAAAAGAATTCGAACGGACACACTAAAACCGCAACCTATTTGGCAGCAACCCCATGACATCAATCACGCCTCTTAGCGACTTAAGAGAAAAAATTGATAGCCTCGATCAGCAGATTTTGGAGCTAATCAACCAACGCGCATCTTGTGCAATGGAAGTGGCAAAAACCAAGATTGCTTCGGGAGAGCAGGGGACATTTTACCGCCCAGACCGGGAATCACTGGTATTAAGACGGATAAAAGACCTTAATCAAGGGCCATTGCCCGACCAAACGGCTGTGCGGTTCTTTCGGGAATTGATGTCTTCGTGTTTGGCGCTGGAAAAGCCCTTGGATGTTGCCTATCTGGGGCCAGAGGGTACGTTTACCCAACAAGCGGTGCTTAAGCATTTTGGCAACGCAGTCAAAGCGATTCCTGAGGCGACTATCAACGATATTTTTACTACGGTTGAGAATGGCGGTTGTCAATTTGGTGTGGTTCCCGTAGAAAATTCAACCGAAGGTGTAATTAGTCATACCTTGGATCGATTTTTGGGTTCGTCCCTGAATGTTTGTGGTGAAGTTGAAATTAGGGTGCATCAAAATCTGATGGCTCTAGTTGAGGATAAAACGCAAATCACCGAGATATTTTCTCATCAACAATCATTGGCGCAATGCCGTCAGTGGCTAGATAGAAATTTCCCGTCTATCAAACTCACGGCAGTGAATAGCAATGCCGAGGCGGCGAGGCTGGCTTCCATCACCAAAAATGCGGCTGCTATTGCAGGTAGGCCTGCTGCGGAACTATATCATCTTAATATTATGGAAAAAAATATTGAGGATGAACCCAACAACACCACTCGGTTTATCATTATTGGCAAACAAGCCTCGACTTCAACGGGCAACGATAAAACTTCATTAGTGGTTTCGACGGGCAATCAACCGGGAGCATTACACAAAATTTTAGAGCCATTTGCTAAATTTGGTATCGGTATGCTTCATATTGAATCAAGGCCGTCCAGACAGGGCTTGTGGGAGTATGTGTTTTTTATCGACATTGAAGGCCATAGCGAGGACGAGCAAGTTGCCAAGGCACTCAATATTTTAAAAGATAATGTCAGTATGCTGAAATTGCTCGGTTCCTATCCGAAAGCTGTGCTCTGAAATTTAACCTATTACCTTATAAATTCGCTAGGCCAGCTAATAACGCATGAATCACACAGATAATATTTATGATCTCACCGTAGCTGGTGTCCGTCAGCTTGTTCCTTATGTTGCAGGCAAGCCGATTGAAGAACTGGAACGCGAACTGGGCTTGACCGATATTATCAAGCTGGCATCCAATGAAAATCCATTAGGGCCTAGCAAGAAAGCGTTGACGGCGATACAAGACGCATTGCCGAAACTGACTTTGTACCCTGATGGCAATGGTTTCAACTTGAAGTCCGCGCTGGCAAAAAAATATGCACTGAATGTTGGTCAGATCACTTTGGGCAATGGCTCGAATGAACTCCTGGAATTAGTGGCAAGGGCATTCTTGGCACCTGGGTTGGAAGCGATGTTTTCCCGACATGCGTTTGCGGTGTACCCGATAGTTACACAAGCTGTTGGTGCAACCGCCGTGGTCATACCCGCCTTAAATTATGGCAATGATTTAGAAGCAATGGCAGCGCGGGTAAGCGAAAAAACCCGCGTCATATTCATTGCCAATCCCAATAATCCGACGGGTACTTTACTTAGTCAGGTCGATTTAGAACGATTTATTTCTGCATTGCCCAAGCACTGCCTGTGCGTTCTGGATGAAGCCTATTTTGAATTTGTCGCCGATAAGGAAGGAATAAATTCTATCGACTGGCTTAAAACCAACCCCAATTTAATCATTACGCGGACGTTTTCAAAAGCCTATGGACTGGCGGGGTTACGGGTTGGTTATGGCTTATCCAGTCCTGAGATTGCGGACATTCTTAATCGTGTACGTCAACCTTTCAACAACAATATGTTGGCGTTAGTGGCGGCGGAGGCGGCTTTAGCGGATGGTGACTATTTGCGACAAACGATTACGGTCAATGCCCAAGGCATGTCCGATTTGACAGTAGGCTTTAAAGCCTTGGGATTGGAATGGATACCTTCGGCAGGAAATTTTGTTTCCGTTGATTTGAAACGGCCTGGACAACCGACTTATGAAGCCTTATTGCGTAAAGGTGTGATCGTAAGGCCAGTCGCCAATTACGAAATGCCCAACCATCTTCGCATTAGCATCGGCACACAAGCTGAAAATCAGTTTTTCCTTGAGGCATTGGCAGAAACGCTGGCTAATGTTTAACAAGCTCTGCATTATCGGTGTCGGCCTGATTGGTGGTTCAATTGCGCGGGCCGCCAAACGGCATGGCTTATGCAAAACGATTGTAGGGTTTGGTCGTGAAGACGATTTGCCTAATTTGCAATCCGCAAAGGAGCTAGGGGTTATTGACAGCTATTATGTCGATATTGCTGATGCAGTAGCAGATGCCGATTGTATTGTCATTGCAACCCCAGTCGGTGCAATTGAATCGGTTTTTGGCTTACTCAAGCCGTTCTGGAATGAAAACGCCATCTACACAGATGTGGGCAGTACCAAAGGCAATGTGATTGCAGCAGCAGAACGGGTTTTTGGATTTGTTCCCGATAATTTAGTACCTGCCCATCCGATTGCGGGTGCAGAACAAAGCGGTGTTACTGCATCGGTAGCTGGCCTGTTCATCAATAAACGCTTGATTATTACCCCGGATAAAGCGACTCGCCTAGATGCTGTAAAAAAAATGCAGGTATTTTGGGGGCAACTAGGGACACAGGTTGCTATCATGGATGCAGCCCATCACGATGCCGTGCTGGCAGCAACCAGTCATTTACCACATATTGTTGCGTTTGCGATGGTTGATATGTTAGGACATAAGGATGAACAATCTGAAATTTTTAAATACGCCGCCAGTGGTTTTAGGGATTTTACCCGTATTGCGTCCAGTGACCCGACCATGTGGCTGGATATTTGTACAGCCAATAAAAATGAAATAATCCCATTAATTCAGCAATTAAAAGTTGAGCTGGATAAAATACAACAGTTGTTGGATAGCAACGATCACCAGCAACTATTTAACACGTTTACCTATGCCGGTAAGGCTCGGCAACGTTTTCTTGATCTTTTCGAAAACTAGACCATGTCAAAATCAATCACTTTTATCGTACAACCGGGCGGGCAATTACGTGGTGAGGCGCGTGTTCCCGGCGACAAATCCATGTCGCATCGTTCTATTATGCTGGGTTCATTAGCAGAAGGCGTTACCCACGTTAAAGGGTTTCTGGAAGCCGAAGATGCTTTGGCGACCTTGCAGGCATTCCGCGATATGGGTGTACAAATAGAAGGGCCGGTTGATGGATGCGTGACCATTCATGGTGTGGGTAAACATGGTTTAAAAGCACCGCAAAAAGAGTTGTATCTGGGCAATTCGGGAACATCCATGCGGCTGTTGAGCGGTCTTTTGGCAGGGCAGCCTTTCAATACCGTGCTGACCGGAGATAAATCCTTGTCAGGCCGACCTATGAAGCGGGTAACCGAGCCCTTGGCGGCTATGGGCGCGGACATAAAAACTACCGAGAAAGGCACTGCACCTTTGGAGATAACAGGCAGGGCAGGGCGATTGCAAGGTATTGATTATATTATGCCGATGGCAAGTGCACAGGTTAAATCCTGTTTGCTGTTGGCAGGCATGTACGCCCAGGGCGAAACCAGTGTCACTGAGCCAGCGCCCACCCGCGACCATACCGAGCGCATGTTGTCTGGGTTTTCTTATTCGGTTAAGCAAGAAGGCAGTAAAATCAGCATTTCCGCTGAAGGCAAGTTGACCGCAACCGATATTGACGTACCCAGCGATATATCATCGGCAGCGTTTTTCCTGGTGGGCGCTTCGATTGCGCCCGGTTCTGACATTTTGCTGAAGCATGTCGGCATCAATCCTACCCGTACAGGCGTGATCTCTATCTTGCGCTTGATGGGTGCAGGTATCGACATATTGAATGAGCGTGTGGTGGGCGGTGAACCCGTGGCAGATTTGCACGTTGTTTATAAGCCTTTAAAAGGTATAGATATTCCTGAAGAACTGGTGCCACTGGCGATTGATGAATTCCCCGTATTATTTGTCGCGGCGGCTTGTGCAGAAGGTCAAACCCGCCTAAGTGGCGCAGAAGAACTCAGGGTTAAGGAGTCAGACCGCATTCAGGTTATGGCGGATGGCTTGCATCTGTTGGGTGTGGATGCACAACCTACCGCAGATGGCATGGTAATCCAGGGCGGAGGGAAAATTGGCGGCGGTGTTGTGGTGTCACATGGTGACCATCGTATAGCCATGGCGTTTGCTATCGCCGGGCTTCGTGCCAGCGCCCCCATTACCATTATAGATTGTGCCAATGTCAATACTTCGTTCCCTGAATTCAAGAATTTGGCAAAAACCTTAGGATTAGCTTTGATCTGCGAAGAAAGCGCAGACGGCAAGGGCAGTTAATGCACATCCCTGTTTTGACGATTGATGGGCCGAGTGGGGCGGGTAAGGGTACAGTCAGCCGAATCGTCGCGAAAAAACTGGGCTGGAATTATCTTGATAGTGGCTCAATTTATCGCTCATTGGCTATCGCCCTTTTACAAAAAAATGCTGATCTAACTAACGAGAATGAAATCCTACAAATAGCCCAAACACTGGATTTGGCATTTGAATGTGATGACGGACTGGTTGTTAAATTAAATGGGGAAGACATAACGGCCCAGCTAGGCACTGAAGTGACCGGCAGTGTTGCCTCCATAGTTGCTGCAATACCTGAGGTAAGGCAGGTATTGTTGCAAAAACAAAAGGATTTTAAAAAGCCGCCTGGGTTGGTTGCAGATGGTCGCGACATGGGAACCGTCGTGTTTCCTGATGCTGACATCAAAGTTTTTTTGACGGCAAGTGCTTCAGAAAGGTCTGAAAGAAGATATAAACAGTTGATGGAAAAAGGAATTGATGTTAATATTCAACGGATAACCAGAGAGATAGAAGAGCGTGACTGTCGTGATAAGGGACGAAAAATAGCCCCGTTAGTCCAGGCAGACGATGCACTTTATATTGATTCATCTGCCATGACGATAGGCGCTGTCATTGCTCAGGTGCTGAGTTTAGTTCCGCAACGATAGCAATGTAAACACAGGCTGTCGTTTTTTGCGGTTTTTTAACCTTAACGATACAGATAAAGACCGGTTTTTAACAGGTCTGGGAATTATAAGATGAGCGAAAGCTTTGCTGAATTACTTGAAGAAAGTTTGAAAAAGACTCAAATGAGTCCGGGTTCAATGTTGATTGGTACGGTTATTGATATCGAAAACGATATGGTAATCGTCAGTACTCAATCCAAATCAGAAGGTGTCATTCCAAAATGGCAATTTCTGAATAACAATGGCGAATTAGAAGTCAAGATAGGCGACGAGATTGAAGTCGCCCTTGATTTATTCGAAGACGGTTTGGGCGCTACCCTGCTTTCCAGGGATAAAGCAAAGAAAAACAAAGCATGGTTCGAATTGGAAAGTGCTTTTGAAAATCAAGCAACTATCATCGGCCAAATCAATGGCAAGGTTCGCGGCGGATTTACCGTCGCTGTCGGTGCATTACGTGCGTTTTTGCCAGGATCTTTAGTTGATGTTCGCCCTATTAGAGATACCACATTCCTTGAAAATCGTGATTTAGAATTTAAGGTTATAAAAATCGATCAAAAGCGCAATAACGTTGTGCTTTCGCGCCGTGCAGTGGTTGAAAAAGAATACAGCGCAGAACGGGAAGAATTACTTAAAACACTGGAAGAAGGTGCAATTGTCACCGGTGTTGTGAAAAACCTGACCGATTACGGTGCATTTATAGACCTCGGCGGTATCGACGGTCTGTTGCATATTACCGATATGGCGTGGCGTCGTGTAAGGCACCCATCCGAATGTGTTGAAATCGGCCAAGAAATAAAAGTTAAAGTCATGAAATACGATAAGGAAAAAAATCGTGTTTCATTAGGCATGAAGCAAATGGGCGAAGATCCTTGGCAGAACATTGCTCGCCGTTACCCTGCTGGTTCACGCGCATTTGGCAAGGTCAACAACCTGACCGACTATGGCTGTTTTGTTGAGATTGAAGAAGGCGTAGAAGGCTTGGTTCACGTATCGGAAATGGATTGGACTAACAAAAATGTAAATCCATCTAAACTTGTCCAATTGGGCGAAGATGTCGAAATCATGATCCTGGAAATTGACGAAGAACGCCGTCGTATTTCTTTGGGCATGAAACAGTGCAAAACCAACCCTTGGGATGAATTTGCGGCAACACACAACAAAGGCGATAAAATTACCGGCAAAATCAAGTCGATTACTGATTTTGGTATATTTATTGGCTT
>Ga0302321_100000473_pt1 | contig 34911 bp, 65 predicted proteins | sample Fen_T0_1_FD_202505 | JGI IMG/M metagenome (GOLD analysis project Ga0302321, IMG submission 202505) | Peat permafrost microbial communities from Stordalen Mire near Abisko, Sweden - Fen_T0_1 | ecosystem: Environmental > Terrestrial > Soil > Wetlands > Permafrost | place: Sweden: Abisko... | reverse complement strand
CAAAGCGGCGGGACGCGTGAATATCGCAGCGGTTGGAACGTCAGTAGTAGTGACGAATTCCCTAGTGACTGCGGCATCGCATGTGCTGGCCGTCATGTCTAGCGCGGATACCACTGGCCGCGTGATAAGTGTTGTACCAGCGGCGGGCAGCTTCACTATCAATACGGTGGCAGTGACCGCGCAATCGTCGTTTGACTTTTTTGTTATAAATTCTGACTAAGGAGTAACAACATGGCTGTATCAACTCGCATTCTTTACAACCCGAGCAGCATCAGCGGCGGTTTGCATCTCGCAAATGCGGTGCGCTATACCACGCTGGCGCAACAGGAATTGGCCCTGGCGAAAGCAGTTGCAGACCAAGTGACCGCTGGAGGGGTTACGCCTGCTAACCTTGAGGGGTCCGCAGAATTTGGCGCTCCCGCTGCTGGCGGCGCTTCTCTGTATACCGCAATCGGCAACCTGAATACCAACTTGGCAACAGTGACTTCCGCATCTTTGGCGGCACTGTATCAAGGGTAAAGAGGGGGCGACCCCTAGCGCGGTCAGGCGCTAGAAGCCCCAAGTTCGAGCATCCGAACTAGGCAAGGCCCCGCCGCCGTCATGACAGCGGAATAACCTTAACCCAGTTCCTTTGAAGTTGATATACACCAAAAGGACTATTATGCGAGATATATTTTATGGTGCTTCGTGTGGATAACATGACGAAAGACGAAACCAAAGCCGTCCTAAAAGAAGCTCTGCACGAGTGGCTAGACGATAAATTTGTCTCGCTTGGGAAGTGGTCCCTTGGTGGAATATGCGCGGCTGGTTTGGGCTTGATGGCCTACTTTTTGATCATCACAAACGGGTGGCATAAGTAAGATGTATCCTATTGCTAGATAGGAGGCTTTATGAATTTCGATCAAGCATTCGACCAGCTAATCGGCAACGAGGGTGCTTATACAGCAGGCGTTGGCGATCCGGGCGGTGAAACGAATTGGGGTATTAGCAAACGCTCATATCCTGCGCTGGACATTGCTTCCTTGACGCGGGACGAGGCAAAGGCGATCTACTATCGGGATTTTTGGCTGGCTGGTGGGATGCAAGACTATGACGGCGCGCTCGCATTCCAGGTCTTTGACGCCACTGTGAATAGCGGACTGACCCGAGCTATCAAACTGCTCCAACAAGCCGCTGGAGTGCCGCAGGATGGCGTTATCGGGGCTGTTACGATAGGAGCGATCCGAGCCAAGCCAGTCAAAGACATGATCATGCTGCTAACGGCATACAGGCTCAAATTCTGGGTAGCCACGCACGAAGAGCAATTCTATGGCGGCTGGATGAATCGAGCCGCAAACAACCTGATTCTGGCGGTGCAAAATGGATGAAAAATACAAATTCCTGCGCACAAATGCCCTGATCATCCTGGCCTATTTGATGATTGGCGCATGCCTGATTGTCACCCTGCGCTATTCCGGTATTGACGATTACGCCAAATCTATCGTAACCCTGATCCTTGGCCGATTCCTCGGCTATATCGATCAGGCTTATGGTTTCGAGTTCGGTACGACCAGAGGGAGCAAAGAGAAGGACGCGACTATCTCTGGCCTGACTGATGCAGTAAACCAAGCACCTAAACCACCCTGAAGGGATACCACGATGAGCTTTGACTTCAAGAAATTTATGGACGCAATGGCGACTTTTTCCGCGCTGCTGGGCACCGCGCATACGACCCTTACCGCGCTGGCTCCGAGCTTCCCAAACGCGGCTGGAGGCGTTGCGCACGTTGATGCGACCATTCAGGCGCTGAACCTTGCGGCAAAGGCTGCTGGGGCCGATTCCGGCACTCCTGATGCCCATGTTGCGCAGATACAGTCGGCAATTCCTGCTGTCGTAGCCGCTGCTGTGGTGCTTAAGCAGGCGTCCGATGCATTCAAATCGCAACAGGACGCCGGCTCGGGCGCTTAATAGGACGGCGCAGGCTCACGTTTACGCCTGCGCTGCTCCCTTCGCTTGTTCCTCTTGGCTGGCTCGGGCTTGCTCATTTCATCGCTTGGCAGCACATAGCCAGCCTCCGATAGAGGCACATTGGCGACGGTTGCCCACTGACCACGAAATGGAAGTTCGGGCCATCTGCGGACATTCCGTAAGTTTGCGCCGGACCTTGGAATGTCGGAAACTCCTTGAATTGCACGTCCGGATAATCATGCGCCAGCTTGTCTAGCGCGCTCTGCATGTCCATGTCAAGCCCCCAGGTACGGTGAAAAAATCAGCGATATGCAGAATAGGCATAGCGCGGTGAGTATCCAGTCGATTAGGCTCACGGTCAGCCTTTAAGGGCTCGGATGGCTGCGGCAATATCGTAGCCAGCGAGTCTTGCCGTAGCACCATCGCCAAGCGTATTGAATTTCTCCTTGGCGACAATCGCGCACCGCTCTATCACCTCCTCCTCCCGCTTCTTGAGCCACTCTGCCGAGGAGGTGGCGGCGAGGGCGGGTGCCATGTCTTTGCGGATCGCGTCAACCATCATGCGCGTGGTTGTGCTCTCGGAATTGACGTTCACGTATACCAAGGCTTCGCTTGCCTGTTCCAGTGTGATACGCAGCCTCGCCACTTCGGCCAAAGCTTGCTCGTACGTGGTGGGCAATGCGGTAAAAGTCATGGTTCAGTTCCTATCCATCTGTTCGATTTGGGCAAGCAAAAGGGCGGCAGCGCGCACCAGATCACGGCGCGGGTCTTTCGGCTTCCACCACTCAAAGTCCCACGGCCATTCGTCCGGAGGTTCTTCCGCCTTGTAGTTTTCCGGGTCGTGGCCGAATACCCATTGGCGGCGAACGTAGTGTCCGAGATAACAGAATGAAGCGCGAGCCAAGGCCCGATCATCATCGTGCCCATCATCGTGCGCGGCATCGAATCCTTCCGCACCAATCTGCCGCTGACGTTCTGCCAGCACATCGTCACTTGCTTTGCTCATAGCTCAGTTCCTTTCGGTTGGTTCGGTGCGACTAGACAAATAATCCAGATTGCCCATCATATTTAGGTTCGCGCTTCTTGATTGACCTGTTGTATTCCTCGAATGGAGCGGTACGCCATACCCAACCATTTGCCCAGCGCGCTACATCCTTTAGCTTTTGCTCGGTCCAGTCAAATCGCACATGCGGGCGCTTTTCCAGCGCATTTAGTTTGATGAACGGCTGCACATGCGGTTCGCCGCCCCATGCGATAACTTCCTTGATACGCTCCATGCAAGCCTCAAAAGGCTCGTTGCCGATCAGCACATAGACCCGTTTCTTTTTTGCAGGTTCATTCTTGAGCATCTGCATGACTCGCTCAACGTCTGCACGTTCCGGCTGATCATCATAGGCGAAGCGCCAGGGGCCTTGATTGATTGCCTTCCAGCGGGCATACACAGCATCGTCAAAGGTGCGAGGTTCAAACCCGCTGTTGGCGTCTATCAGCGGCACGCCTTCTGCTTTGTATCGGCTGATAATGTGGTCTTGGTAATCGGCAGGCAGAGCGGATAGGTTGTTGTCGCAAAGAATCGGGCGCACCGGAAAATCAGGCAGCAATGTGAATTCCTTGCCTTCCATTTTTGGGACAATGCAGAACCAGCAGCCAACGGGACAGCCCCTGCTTGCGATAGTTGCCATCGGGTTGTGATGTGCTAATGCATCCGGATATTCGCCGCCCAACTCAGCCACATCCTCAAGTTCATGTTTCATCTTGACCAGAAAGAGCGCAGGGCCGCCGGCTTTGACCTTGAAGCCCAAGGCACGGTGCCAAACAGCGCGAGCATAGGCATGGTCAAGCAGCCATGTAAACGCAATGGACAGATAGGCCGTATCGCCTTCGATCCATTCCGCATACCCTTTGCTCCAACTGCTCATTCTCTCTACTCCTTCGTTGGTTCGGACAGGGCGATCAGGGATTCATTCACTTGGCGGCGGAAACCTAAGTCGCAGTTGCAAGGCCGATCAAACGCAACCGCGCAATGCCGAAGATGAATCACACACGGAAATATCGCGTAGTCCAGGTCCGACATGCCGCGAAATTCGTTGAACTCGGTATCAATCCACATTCTCATTTGCCGGACTCCTTGAGCAGGGCGTCGATGTCAACTAACAGCGCATCGACTGCGTTCCAGTCAAGCAACTGCCGAGTTTTGAAGTAGGATTCCATGACTACTTTTGCCCTCTTGAGCAACTTCACAGCCCGCTCGTCCCCAGGCTGCGCGGCTGGAGGTTGGGGAGCGGCGTACAGTTTGTGATAGCCCATCGGCAAGTAGGCTAGCCTATTTACGTCAACCCTAATGCCATGTTCGTCAATGAACACTTCTATAATCGGCTTCTCCGGACGCGCTTCCACCTTCGCCCCCTCGTCTCCGGGCAGAGCGGCGCGGGCGGCAGAGCGGAGTTCGGTAATGCGCTCATTCAACTTTGCGTAGATGAAATTCGAGTCGCCGCCAACTGTCTGTGTCGCCACAGATATGCGAAACTCTTCCAGCGCCTCAGCCTGCGCATCTAACTTGGATTGGATGGTCATGGCTATAACTCCGTATTGTCGAATTGATGCGCGTTCTGGAAAGTGGGGTTTTCTTGCGCGTGGTTGACACGTTGTAGATAGGCCGCGTTCTGCCCTGTGCGCCGCTCCTGCACGATAGCTTTGCAAGACTTACTGCAATACTTAGCCCATCCTCGCTTCACATCGGCAGAGCGGGCGGTAAATTCCTTCTTGCAATTCTTGTTCTGGCAGATGCGCACAACGTTGCTCATCTCACTTCCCCTTCAGGTTGTCGATGGCGGCGTCAAAAAGTTGCATCGCGCCTTCTTCCGGATATTCAGCAAGCCAGACATAAGGCCCGATGCCAGCGTGCGCAGATGCATCCCCAATCCCAATGACTACCTCGGTTTCCAACTGCTCCTGCGTGCCGTCAGGTGCAACAAACTCAAGCGCATCTTTTAGTTGCTGCCCGGTCAGTAGGATTGAGTCCGCTGCTTTCTCCCTAGCCGCGTCCAGGTCGGCGAGCAGTTGCAGGATGGTGGCGGGGTTGGCGATGGCGATGAAGTCAATATCGTTTCCCCACTTGTAGCCGTACTGTCCACCAGCCCACATATTTGCAGCTTCGGCATAGACATACTGCCGATCAGAAACGCGATGCGGCTTGACTACAGCCCTATATCCGTGATCGCTTGCCGACTTGCCAAGTTCATCCATCGCGTGCCACGGCCCCGGCGTCGCAGCCTCCGCAGCCTTCCGAAGATCGTCGTAGGTGTTCATGTCTTAGCCTTTATTTGTGTATCAATACGCCTAGCCTGCGTTCGCAGAAGCCCGTTGATTTTATATATCACGTCCTCGACTACTTTTAAGTAGTCCTCCATCAACATTTGCTCGTCAATCTTGTCGCACGCGTCTTTTGAATCAGCGATATCAATGAACGTGCGAACTTCTTTGACGGTCGCCATAATTTCAGCGGCCCTATCTGGAATGCTTGGATTGCTCACGTCATCACTCCTCAAAGTGTTCGGGGAATTCTTTTTGCGCATCCTGCTCGAATAGGCAGGGGCGCCCATCTGGTGAGCGAGTGCGTGCAATTTCGATGCACCTCCGCACTGCCGCGCGCTCGGCGGCTTGGAATGCATTGTAGGCATCCGTCGCGGCAACGAACCTGTACTCTTCCGGCTCGTGTACATCGTGGTCTAGCGGGATGTTAGTTTCCTTCTTCGCCCACGCCTCGAAGCGTTCTTTGCTAGTGCTCATGTCTGCCTATCCTTCCTATGGCGACCTTTAAACTTGTCAATAGACTCGTAGACAGCCAGCCATACAATGAAGCCTATAGACGCCTGCTGCGCGACCTCCCAGGGTACTTGCACAGCATGCGAACCATCCGGGCAGCAATCAATTGCGGACTCGGGCACAGGCCCAACAGAGCCGCATTCGTAGCAGTAGCGCACCAGTTCGTTCATGTCGGCTCCTTGGGGAGTGCGTAGAGGGTCCATACCGGATTGCTCGTCTCTGGCTGCACGGCGTGCTGAACGACTGTGTGCATCCAACGCGCTTCGCCGAATATCAGCGCCTTGAGATCGGCGCCACGCGCTCTTTCGTCGGACTCTAAATACATCACCGGCACCAGCCCATCCGCGAAGGACTTGCGGCCGGCGTCAAAGCCTTTCTGCCATTTGCCAGCAAACGATGCCATGTACATGATCGCTTCCTGTTCATCACTTGACAGCGCATCCCACGCTGCGATGGCTTCTTTCGAGGGGGCGGTCATTTGGCACACTCCGCAATCTTGGCGGCAAGGAAACCGTTGAAAGCCTCTTCCGTGTCACCGTAGTCGTAGTGTCCGTTTCGATCTTTGCTCAACGTATAAATAGGCCGGCGCACGAATACACAATAAGTCTCGAATTCTTTGCGCACTTCGGCCAAGTCCAAGCTACGATAGATGACAAGTGCCTGCTCTTGCGACATGCGCGGCTTATACTCTTTGCTCGCTTGCATGACTACTCCTCTCTCTGCCCTGTAAAGAATGCTTGTCGCGCCCACTCAGGCCAGTCACGTGGCGGATAGTTGATAGCCGAGTTTTTGCCCAGCCAGTAGAACCACCATTTTGCAGATGTGCGGCGCATGGCTACTCCTTCACGATGCGGTAGGCAACGATGTGAATATTCGGACGCGAAGGATGCCGCACCATCACCAGATCGCCCGGCACTAGCTGCTCTTGCGCCTGCCACGATTTCAGCAACTCGATGGCCGGAACGTTGCGATATGCTTGCGCATACTCCTCCCGCGTCGCCCCCTTCCCATTGACGAAATACTCCGGCTTCGGATCAGCAGGCTTCGGCTCCGGCACCTCTCCGATGCGAACGGTATCCTGGCCGAAACTTTGCAACGCGGGATTCTTGTACATGGTCTATTCCTTTCATCCCATAACAATAACCGCGATCTGCGGCAGAAAAATCATGAATCCGACGAACGCGACAATTGCCGCGACCTGGAACGCGATCTTCACCAGTTCCCGCCGCTCGTAGTCCTTGCGCACGTCCGGATTGTGATCGGACAGCATGCGAAGGATGGGCAGCGTTTGGCGATCTTCTTCGAGCATGGCTGAGAGTAGGTGGCGTTGCGGGGTCATGGCTTTTCACCTTTCGCCCGCAATTGCATACGCCGATGAAGTTCCTTAAAGAAATCATACCGACAATTACCTGGAGTGGAGCCGTCGCTGTCCAACCCTTTCATTGCCGAAAGAAGAATATCCTCTGCCTGCATGAGCGCGGCCACTGGTTGCAGCATCACCACATCGTGCGGACGGTCAGACTCGACGTAGACAATATCCGCCTTGGTCAAGCGATCTTTGTCCTTCGGCTCAAGCGATCCTTTGGGGAAAACTATTACCTGCTTCATCACTCACCCCTCGGCGCGTCAGTGCGCGCGGTCCCGTACATTGCCGCTCTTTTCTGCGGAGAATCGCCCACGTAGTACATCCACGTTCCGGCGCGCGACCGTTGCCGCTTGATCCGTGGCGCACCGTGCAACATGCCGACCTCAAGCACGGACGTAAGATTCTGGTATTCGCGCAACTCCGGATGCTGTTTTCGAAGCTGGCGAACAGTCATCATGCGTCCGGCCCAATGGAGTTCTACACGGGCTATTTGGAGGATCATTCCGGAGCCTTTGCCGAAAGCTCGGCCTTGCGCTGATCCTTTAGCGCCGTCAATTCGGCCTTGAGACGCTTCGGAACTTTCGTCCATACGTCGCCAAGCTCGGGCAGCGTCTGTGCGCTCAGAATGGCCGTATTCCAGTCTGTTTCCGGTTCTGGCGTATCGATCACCAGGGGGCGCACAGTATAGGGCTTGCGGGATGCCTTGGTAGCCGTCAAAGCCAGCGTCATCGCTTCCGGAATATCCGACATATGCGAGATACGAATCCCGCCCACTTCCATGCCGCCCCAACGCACCTTGGGATCGCCGTACAGCGTGATGGACTTGCCGACGTATTGCAGTGAATCCGCGCCCCATGCGGCTACTAAGACACGCGCCATACTTTTGCATGGCCGGTAGAATTTCTCCGTGCCTTCAAGGCTCATATTTACCGGCTGTTCGGCCCCGCGACTGACCTTGACACCGGTTATCTTGAAAGTCAACGCGCCAGCTTGGAAATCATCATAATTCCACTGGTCACTTTTCGGGATAATTACATCTGCCATATCGTTCATTTTAGTAAATCTCCTGTTCAATCCTGCGCTCAGTCGGAATAAGTCCTTCAATCGCTGCGCCGTATTTTTTCTGCGCCAGTGCTATGCGCTCCTCGAACCCCGTAGCCGCCGCAACAATCGCCTCCTGTATCTCCGGTATCGGCAGGCAGCGCACCACGAACATCGGCAACCCACCCGAGTAGCTAATAAAGTCCAGCCACTTGCGCTCGGTGACTAACAGCCCGGTCTGACACTGAATCATGAAGTCAGTTGGCACGCAGCCGTCTAGGATCGTCTGCACTTGGTACTTTGCACGGCGGGATTTGCACTCGACCAGGCCGTCATCGCCGACGAGTGCATCCGGAGAATAGCCGATGGTGAATCCCCATTTGTCATTGGTCACAAAGCCGACCGTCTGAACTGGCGCGTAGTGCTTTGCATACAGCGCGACGGCCTCTATTTCGTCATCAATTCCGCGTAGCATATCGTCGCCGATGTAGCTCGGATCAACGTATTGCGTGATTCGCTGGCCCAGGAGTTCGTACAGGTGTGTGCGCTCTTTCTCGTTGCTCGCGGCCTTGAGAGTCGGAGTGATTATCAACCCCATTTCCGACGCGGTAAGCAGACCGCAGCGCATTGCAGCCCATTCCTCGCTGCCCTGGACTACATCGGCGTGATACGTGATCATTCCGGCACATCCTCAATCGGCAGTTCCGCATACGTCCGCGCGTCCTCGATGGTCAGAGGCTCTGCGAATATCTGCGACTCAGCAACAAACGCCCGCGCCCTATTTGCCGTCTTTGCCCGTACAAGGCGGATTTGCTTGTTCCCGTCTAGCGGGTCATGATCAGTCTTTGGATCGAAGGTGAAAACCTCAACCTTGTAAATCTTGTTCGCGCTCATGCTTGCTCCAGTTGTTTGCGTTTTCCATCCTTGGTCAAATCCTTGCGCCATGATTGCAGGCACAAATAAGCGCCTCCGCACACCTCGCAGCGCTGCCCCTTGATTTGGTCTGGGCATGGCTTAAATCTATAGGGGCGTTTCTTTTTCATTCCCCGTTCCATCCTTTCGTATACCGCGACTCCAAAAGTTCAATCTTCAACGCCCCCGGCAATTCCGCCTCCATCTGCCCGACCACCGACAGCGCCCGCCCACACTCGACGCCAAGGCGCATCAGTTCGTTGCGCCACTCTTTCACCGAGCCGAAGCGGATAACTGCGGCTCCTTCGCTCAGTGTCCGTGCGTCGCTCAGTTGCTCGATCAGGTGGCGATGCAAGGTCTGCGCGTCGATCAGTGGATCGAGTTTCGCGGCTTGCTCACAGTCGCGGCGGGCGGCGGGGAAGTTGTACATGGCTATTTGCTTTCGGAGATGGTGGAGCGCGGCTTGATGCGAACAACGACCGGGCCATTCCGCATATCGCCGGTCATTTGGCCGTGAAGTGCAGCGCGGTCCTTGGCGTCGAGGTTGCGCCATTTTTGAATGTCAAAATCACCGTACATCAGACCGCGCGGATCGCCTCGCTGCATGCGGCCTACAGATATGCCATTTTCAGCGCACCATTTTTCGGCGGCATTCACGGCATTGAAGTCGCCGGCTTCGTTAAATTGCTTGGAAATGAATTCTTCGCTGCTCATTGCTATTTCCCTTCGGCTTTGAGGATGGCGGCGCGGGCTGCAATTTTTGCGTCGCTATGGCGGTCCTGAGTTTCCTTGTAATGCGCCATGAGCGGCTTGCTATGCTCCAGCGCGATAAGTGCTACTTTCAGCGCAGCCAGCAGATCAGGCGCGGAGGTAAAGAGGTTCGCGTTCGCCTCATCCTCAGGACGATCAATCGGGCCGCCAAGCGGAACCGATGCTAGATGGTGACCGTTCGCCACTATCATGATTTCGGTAGGTTGCCGTAACTGCTTGTAAGGCCCCGGCGTATGCTGCATTTCGTTGCTCATGTCTGTCCTCGGTTGGGTGCTTAGTCGATATGCGTATCTTGCTCCATTTACTACCCGTTGTAAAGCGCTAAATTGTAACAGAGTAAAATATTCCCCTTGACCTATCCGCGCAACCTGTTGTATAAGTGTGGCATGAAAATGAACCGAAAGCAATATCTAAATCAGTTTGAGCGCCGCCGTAGACAGGTGCAATCACTGCTTGCCAAGGGTAAAAAGCAGCGGGAGATTGCCGACGAATTAGGAGTCAGTCAGCAGGCTATTTCCAAGGTTATCGGGAAGCTGAGAGCATGAAGCCTAATCGTGGCCGCCCCTCCCTGAAGCAAACCATCCGCTCCGGAGCCTCAACCATGAGCCTGTACGCGAGCGCGGCCCCAAAGGAACTGAGCGCCGATGCCCTGGCGATGGCGACGATTCCGACAGTGACCAGCCACGTGAATCCGCTGAAGGATCGCAAGCCCAAGACAGCCGGCATCCCCTACGAAGCGCAGACGCAGGCCGAGATAATCACGTACTTGCAGAGCCGTCCGGATGTTGGCTGCATCATCCGCTTTAACTCCGGGACCATGCGCGAGGGTGACAGATACATCCGCATGAATACGATCTATCTCAAGGCTTGGTGCGAGCAGTTGCAGGAGAACATATACGCGCGATTGCCGGACCTACAGGCCATGCACAAGCCATCGGGTAGGCTGATAGCTATCGAGGTCAAGCGGCAAGGCTGGAAGCGTCCTAGCGACGTTCGGGAGCATCAGCAGGCGTTGTACCTGGATCATGTCAGGCGCTGCGGTGGCATCGCTGGATTCTGCCGCTCTGTTGCTGACGTGATTAAACTACTTGGAGAGGTGGGAGCATGAATTGTGCGATAGGTGACTTGGCAATCATGTTCAAGAAGAATAGAAATTCCATCAATTATGTGCCGATGACCTATGGCGATGAATCAAAGATCATCAGAGCAAAATTCTTTCCATCTACCGTGGAAATGATCGCAACCGAAGGAAAATACCCAAACTGGCGAAAAGTTGTGCCAAATAATATTTCTTATCAGGTCGCGCAATTTCAACCGGCATTTGTCAACACATTCGGGTCAATTGCAAAATACCTGTCGGCTAGAGCGGCAATCTCAATTGGCTATAACGGGAAGGGTGGTTCAGTTATCTTAATTCCATACTATGGCGCGGACTTCATTGGCATACTCATGCCGATGCGCGATGAGACGGAGATAAAGATTCCTGTTTGGGCCGTACTTCCTGATCCGGTGGCCGAACCCGCCGCCGCATGAAACACGCCCACCGCTGCTCCCTGTTCCTTACCGTGCCTCTCGCGCTATTCGGTGCCGCTCTAGCTGGGATGGCGCGGCTATGGCGGGGATTGCGGGGGCTATGAATGACTGGTTCTTGGAGCGGATATGAGGCGCTACGTCAAAACAGAAGCCGCGAAGTTGCGCGCTCTCGAATATCCGTTCAAGGTAGCGCGCGACCAAGCTGCACGAACGCATGAGCAGATCACGGCCAAGTGCGAGGCCGATATAGACGCCGCAATTGCACGCGGAACGTTTCGCAAGTCCGAGCGCTCGTTGCAGATCACGCGGCTGCACATTCGGCGGATGGATGCGATATTTGAACTGCTTGACCGCGTGAAAACTTAGGAGGGTTTATGTCTGACTGGACTAGCGAATACTTGCAGTTGATCGAGGATTGCGAGGCGAGAGAATCACAACTGAGTGATTGGGATGTGAATTTCATTGAATCGATAAAGTCGCGGCTCGGACGCAATCAGCCGCTCTCTTCAAAACAAACTGAAGTACTCGATTCCATTTGGGAACGAGTCACCAAAAGAGGCTGACCAATGAACGCTACCGTGCGCAGGCTGGCTGAGAATATTGGCCTCTATCCTCGCGTGAAATCTTATGCAGAACAGCCAGAATTGTTTTATTGCAGCGCTGAGAAACTCGAAGCCTTCGCTAAGTCCCTCCTGGAGTTGGCGGCGAAGGAGGCGCAGGAATTTCCTTCCGCTATTGATGGGCGCGTCCCATTGGAAATCGCTCAAGCAATCCGCGCCCTCCTCAAATAAAGTTGCGCCGGCAGCGGATAAAGGTTGCGGCAAACTTGTTGCGATTTATGTAGAAAGTTATTGCGCGTCTAGTTTTCCCTAGGCATAATTACCCGATGATGACAGTTAAAGAAGCGGCGGATGCTCTAGGCATATCGCAGCAACGGGTAAGAATTCTCCTACGAGACAAGAGACTCAAAGCGGCTAAGGTCGGCAAGGAGTGGGCCATCAAGTCGATCAAGGTAGGGCCATCGCTCAAGCCTAATGGCAGGCCGCGCAAGGTGGGCGCATGAGCCTATCGCAAGAGCCGCCTACCGATCGCTGGCCGGATGAGGGGCCGGCTCGGGTTAATGGGCATGATAGGGAGGAGCATGCGCGCCAGTACGTCCCGCTATCTCGCTATATAGCCAGTTTTGAGCCTCCGGATTACCTGGTTGATGGCGTCCTAGTCACCGGCCGCGTCTATGCGCTCACAGCCATGACTGGGCACCTTAAAACGGCTATTGCAACATACCTTGGGTTATCCGTTGCCTCTGCGAATTCATTCGCCGGCCTGGAAACCAGAAAATCCCGCGTTCTGTACCTATCCGGGGAAAATGACGAGGATCAAAAGGCCCGCGTCATTTCCACAATGTCAGAGTTTGGATTCGCGCCTGAGGATGACCATTTCACCGTGCTGGCCGGCGCTGAGGCAATCGGCATCCTGAAGGACGAAATCCCAGTAGAAACGGCGGCGCTAGGAAAGATCGGCCTTGTGATCGTGGATACGTCAATAGCATATTTTGGCGGCGAGGATGAAAACGGCAGCGTGGATATGAAAGCCCATGCCAGCATGTTCCGGGAATTGTCTGTCAACCTGGGCGGCGCGACCGTTTTAATCCTCTGCCATCCCACCAAGAACCCGGGTAAGGATAACCTATTACCTAGGGGCAGCGGTGGCTTCCTGAACGAGATAGACGGCAACCTGACCCTTTGGCGGGTGGGTGAGATGGTAACGCTGCACTGGCAAGGTAAGTTCCGGGGGGCTAACTTTGAACCCCTGACCTTCAAAATGAAACTGGTAACCTTGGACGGCTACCGGGATTCGAAAGGCAGGCCCATCAATTCCGTGGTTGTCCTGCCACTAAGCGAAGGTGAGATTACCCGCTTGTCAGTCCAGACCTGGGAGGATGAGAACCAAGTCCTGTACGAAATGCTCCGATTCCCAACCCAGAGCATGGCCGATATTGCCAAAGAACTGAATTGGCTGACTCCTGAAGGCAAACCGCTCAAGTCCAAGGTACACCGGATCATCATGGAACTAGCTGATGACAAGCTGGTAATCATGGAACGCAAGAAGTGGCTACTGACCGAAAAGGGCAGAGAAACAGCCAAGGCTCTTAAATAATTCGGGTTCGTCCGCACCCTTGAGCGGATTGGAGGCAACATGATCAATGCAATACCTGTTCTTGGCTGGTTTCTTAGCGCATTCTTTTCTATCTCGCTGGCGATCCCGTTCTATTTCATCTGGAATGCGTTAGCACCCACTTACTTTTATTTCCTACCTGCTGTCTATCAGCACCTGCCATTCTGGGATACGGTCGGCCTGTTCATGATCTTGCCGATTCTCAAGACCATGCTATTTCCGAAGTTGGCCACGGTTAGTTCAACAAGCAAATCAAAAGAGGATACGGATTGATTGGAACGCAAATCCCCCCCTGGAACCCCCTAAGATACGCAAATCGTTCCATACCCCTACGGTGTATGGACGATTGCGAACCGTTCCATGTTAAGCTTATGATTAATAACAACTTTATTTTTTATCGTTCCAGATCGTTCCACTTGGAACGCGGAACGTTCCACCGTTCCAAGCGAGCGTTTTGGAACGGCTTTTGGAACGGCTAATTTATGACAGACGCATGCGCAGTATATGAAACGCTGAAGGCTTACCCGAACTTCAGCATCCAACATATGGCTGCTTGGCTGCACTGGACGAACGGTCAGGGTAGGCCGGACCATACTAGGGTGCATGTCACGCTGGTCAAACTCGCCCTTGATGGAAAGGTTGTCTGGACACGCGGCAAGCACATTCACAATCATCGGTGGAAGGCGCTCCCTTGACAATCAATTGCATTAAGCATATAGTGCCTGAGCGCTAATCGAGCGCAACTACCGGAGAGAACAATGCATACCACCCTGAATGCAATACGCGAACACGCACCCTGTGAAGAGGGCTGGGAAAAGCTCCTACGCCACCTGGGCAAGACCAAAGCCGACGATGTGCCGGTGTCCATCGTTACCGTGCTGGACTCGAATGGACTTGATGATGCGCTGTGGTGCCTGCGCGCGGTCAAAGGCTATGACCGGGAAATACGACTGTATGCCGTTTGGTGCGCGCGGCAGGTTCAGCCCTTGATGACCGATCCGCGCAGCATCGCGGCGCTTGACGTTGCCGAACGGTTCGCCAATGGCGAGTCGACGGATAAAGAATTGGCCGCTGCGGGGGACGCTGCGTGGGACGCTGCGGGGGACGCTGCGTGGGACGCTGCGGGGGACGCTGCGGGGGCCGCTGCGGGGGCCGCTGCGTGGGCCGCTGCGGGGGACGCTGCGGGGGACGCTGCGTGGGACGCTGCGGGGGCCGCTGCGTGGGCCGCTGCGGGGGACGCTGCGGGGGCCGCTCAAGCCAAAGAACTGCGCCGCATCTGCGCCAAGATAGAAGAAGCGGCGTAATGGGTGCGAGACAATCAGCCGAAGTGACAAAAGCGCTTCGGCTCGTTCGCAAGGGAGCGACGCCTTACGCTGCGGCTAAGGCGGTCGGAGTGCGGCCGAGCAGCGTATATCGGGCGATGAAGCGTGCGGCTAAGGCGCTGCCGTAAATTGTCACTTTCGTTGTTTTGATTCAACATAACTTGATTGGGGAATCGATATGAAACTATGCAAGGATTGCGAGCATTACCAAGTGCTCAGTACCAAAATACTTTGGTGGGAATTCACCATTGGACAGGCTCATAGTGTGGCTAAGTGTGGTGCGACAATTGACCCTGTTGATGGACGCGGCAAAGAATTCTGCGAGTTCATGCGCAAAGCTGGGCGCGCATGCGGCCCTGATGGCGGTCTGTTCGAACCGCGTACTAGCAAGAGGCCGATTACTGTCTAATCTAACCGGACGGAGGATTTATGAACGAGAACGAACGCATTGCGGCGAACAAAATGTATAGCGAGCAAAACGGAGAGCGAGAAGGATTAGGGAAGCCGCCCTACCAGCCAAGCGCCCGCGAGACTTCGGCGGCTGGTGGCACTGCGAATGGTCCGGGACAGATTGGGTCGATTGATCCGCCAAGCACCGATCCAGTCGGTGAAGCGCAGGACAAAAGAATGGCTGCCTCCAAGCTTAACAATCAATCTCCGCTTGGCCCATTGGGCAATGGTGCCGCTAATATATTGCGTCCACCGCAAGATGTAATTAGGGAGACTGTCGAAAACATGAATAGCGATATGCTCGACGCGCTCCGGCTGCGGTTCTGCGTGAAGTGGAAGTGCTGGCCGCAAGATGATGGGAAAGACGCGCGATGGGTTATCACTGTTACGGATGATGCAGGAAGTGATTTTTCATTTCGCTGCGTTGACCCGCTCAAGTGCATCGACCTAGCGATGCGGAGTGTCGAAGCATGATTAAACTACTCACCAAAGCCCCGCCACTGGTATGCGTTGAGGCGAACATAAACCGTTATTCACTGTGGCACGGTAAAACACTTATCGTGCGCGGAATTTCAGACAGGCCATTTACACCCGCTGAAGTAGAAAAGTTTCGCACTGATCCGCAGTCGATGATGGAAGCGCCGCCTAGTAATGCTGCGTAAGCCCGTTGACGGCCAGCGCGTGGCTTGCAGGCGATGCCAAGATGCCGTACAGCGCGCAGTTTTGCTTGGAGTGCCTAGCTCAGGGAAACGTAGGTTAACGGGAGAACTTTATGAGACAGAAGGCATTCTTCCCGCACAAGACAGAGCCAAAATGCGTCTGGCATCGGCAGATCACGCGCGCCATGTCTCTTCCGAACTACACAGAGGGACGCAAAGATCAGTTGCCACGTCCACGCTTCTATCGTAAGGCGCCATGACTACTGTTACAATTAAAGCGCTTGACATGCGCGCTTGGGTGGCGCATAGTGAGGTCATCGCATCCCGCGATAAACTAAAGGAATCCTGAAATGGCAAACCAAATCAAACAAGGCGCGAAGGGTCAAAAGATTGGCCGCAGCAAGCGCCGTCCGTCGCATTCCATGCAGGCGTATCGCACGTCCGCGAATCGTGACAAGCGCATCAAGCGCGCCGAAGTCCTGCGCAAAATCGGTAGCGGTCGCAAGATTCCGTCCGCGCGTTCGGTTCGTCGCGCCGAACAATCGCTGATCTACACGCCGCGCACCAGCGATGAGGCAAAGCTCACGCTGAATCAGCGCATCAAGGCTTACGAACGCCCGATCAAAGCAGCCTAACCCGCGCCCTCCGGCGCTTGAGGAGAGAATCAATAATGCTCGATAAGCCAACCGACGACGACCTCTGCGCCAGCTACTTGCGCGAGTTCGAGGAGATGCAGTCGATTACGGTTTATGATGTAGTTCCCGAAGCCGGGCGCACTACGCCCACTCAACAAGGAAAGGAGGCACATGATGCGAAGTCATAAGTTCACCGCTAGCGCTCAACGCGCATTTGACCTGATCTGATCGACCAACGCCGGCGGCTCTTACGGGCGCGCTGAGGCGTAACAAAGTGATTAACCAACCGTAGCACGCACCATAGATCGCAGCCAATGCGCTCAAAGCCGGTGAAAGTCCGGCACTAATTCAGCGCTGCACCGTCTACGTCTGGGCGGACGGGACAGAGTTTGTTTTGTGGTACTAACGCATTTCAAGAGTGCGGTTGGAAGTGGGGAAGCATGTAAGTCACGCATGCACGTAGGACTGAGATATAGCGACTTGGCGCGTGAATTCCAACGGTGTATCAGGGAATCGATACGTGGCTGCTCAGGGCTAACTAGCGGGGGTAATGTCCCGCCCCCACTTCCAACCGCATTGCAGGGAGAGAAAATGAGTGAGAAGCTTTGCACTGCTTGCATGTTCTGCAAGACTGAGGACTTCGGCTATAGCAACTATACCGTTGAAGGATCGAGCCACGAATGCCTGTTTGGATTCTCGCTTATCAATGACGATATGCTGGCCGATGCTCAACTGGCGGCAAACAAGACCGCCGAGACTTGCCAGTTTTACCGTGAAGGAACTGGCATTTACAAGGACGTAGATGGCGAGCAAGAGCACGAATCGATCCGCGATTGGATCGCCATGTACATCAAGCCATGACCGCACTTAACGCAACCCAACTCCGCGCCCTGATCGCCAGGACGGGATTGACGCAGCAGGAGTGTGCGCGCGCCCTCGGCATCGGATTCCGCACCTTGCAAGCATATGTCAGCCCGACTAAGCCTAAGAAAGCGCCGCCTTATGTGGGAATGGCGCTGTCTAAGATTCCGCGCGGCAAGGTCAGCATCGACATAACCATGAAAGGCCCGGCAAAGTGATGATTTATCTGGTTGTTCCTGACTATCCATACGAGGGCTATGGCGAGCCAGTGGCTGCGTTCTATTCGCAAGCCAAAGTGATCGCGTACTGCAATGAGTTAGGCAGCGCAGACTATGATGTTTCATCGGCGGAAATTATGGACGCGGAAAACAAATGACCATCTACGACCGCGCAGTAATCGCCATCGGCTCATGCGTCGGCGCGCTGTACGTTCTCGGGCTGATCGTGTGCGTTGTGGCTTCGGTGAGGTGGGTATGAGTCCGGAGCTTCGGAAGATGGCGGAAGAGGTGGGAAGCGGCATGGACCTGCACGGACCGACTACGCTAGAAAATAGTTCCGGCATGCGCTACACGTTTACGCTAGCGCAACTCGAAGCCTTCACCCGCCTGGTCGCGGCCGATTGCGAGAAGATCGCTAAAGACTTCCAATACAGTCTGCGGCCTGGCGAAAGAGCGCATGACGCCATCCGCGCAAAGTACGGGGTGAAGCCTTGAGCATACGCAAGATCAAGCAGCATCATTACGCCATGCTTCGGCGGGCGAAGGTATACGATTGGGGCATGGATTCGCTATTCCAGATCATGTGCGAGGGGCAAAAGCGTATCCATTCTGCACTAATGAAAGTATACGAAGAAGCGATCTTCAAGCCTTGACAACCGGGATGGGCGTGGTAGAGTGAGGGTGTTGGTCTGATGCCTGGATTTAAGCATCTTCGCAAGCTGTTAGTCAGCGATCAACAAGGCCGAAAGCGGAAGCCGCGAGTAGGCCGGTAGTTTTGCATCAAGACGCATGCGGATCAATGGTTAAAAAAGGGATACCTAGCGACGCGACGGCGGTGCTATCCTGAAATGAGTTTAGCGGCTCTACCATAAAGCTAGGAAACGGTCCGCAGCCGTGTTGGTGCAGCGCCAAGAAGTAAGCAACTTTGTCCGTTGGTGGTGCGGATAGCTTCCGCGAGTGGTTCGATTCCACGCTAGTAGCCGGGCAGGCAAAAAGGGTTCGATTCCCTCGCAAAGATGCTTTCTTGTTGGTGAATATTCTGCTTAGTCGGAGTTCAGCGCCGGCCACCAACAACTTTTGCGGTAGTAAAGAATTCAGAGAGTATTGTCAATTGGTAGACGGCCGCGCCTGGAACCCGGAGGCTGATGGTTCGAGTCCATCATCTCTGACCAAATTCGGCTCATCCCCGAATGCTAGGCTCCCTCCCGCCTGGCGAAGTCCTAATCCCGGCCACCGCACGTTGCGAGCCGGGATTTTTTTGCCTATTTGACAACTGACCGAAAGTCATCTATATTTGACCCATTCAATCGCCCGGAAGGCTGCGCATGCACTTCGACCAACAAACGATAACCCGCATCAGTGAGGCCGCAAAGAATCTAGAGCGCGCACGTGTGAGGCTGGATTCCGCTCAAAAGTCTGCGGCAGATTGGGAGGTGATCCAGAAGTTGCAAACGGAGTTTGACGCACTCCAAGAGACGATGGTTAACATCGGGATACAGGCGACGCAAACATTGCCGCGCAGTGTCAAGGATGAGGCGGCGCAGACGTGAATGCCATAGATTTTCAGCAGACTTTTGACTCGGAAGAAGCGGCGCAAACTTGGGCCGACACATTATCCGAGCCGGTAGTAATAATCCATGTCGGCGGCAAATTTGCACTTGTTAACCGTGGCGCTGTTTTTATGATTGCCAATGCGGTTGGCTTGTTTGTCCTTAAAGATGAGGAGGAGGCGTGATTCCATTCCGCGATTTCCTCCTAGTTAAACCTCTGACGGCCGCTCTATCCGCAGTGCTAGAAGTTATCCACCAAGATGACAAAGACCACCCGAATCTAGAGGGGCGCGGCATTGTCGAAAAGGTCGGCCCAGGCTTGAAAACAGGTCGAAAATACCAGCGCAAAGGCTTCTACGGGCCGCTGGAAATATCCGAGGGTGATCTAGTCGCCTACGAGGGTCACAAGGCTTATCCGAACGTGCATGGCCAGCTAATCATGCAGGCTGCGGACGTGATCGTCCTTGAATTCGAGGAAGGAGAAAGCCTGGCGGATTACATGAAGCGCGAGAATCTGCGGTTTGATGGGCGCGCCGTGGGGTCTAGGGTTGGGTTGCGGTCGGGGGTGACTACGCATGTCAGCTAAAGACGGCCTGCAAGGCATGAACGCGACGTGGAAGGAATGGAAAATATCCAAGGGGCGAGGTCGCGCTATCCTGTTCGCTGTTGCAGAGCGAATTGAGGGTGAGTACGACGAAAACGGCGCTGAAAAGCCTGGCCATCATCCAAAACCAAAGAATCCAATCGAGCGCGCGCTCTACGAATTCCTGAAAATATGCATGAGCGGGGATATTGCCTATGTGCGCGAATTATTGGACCGCTTAGATGGCAAACCTGCGCAGGCAATCGCCATTGAGGATAAGCGCGATCTTACGGAATTGAGCGATGCCCAACTTGACGCAGCCAGACAAACTATCCAAACTCTCCTGCGCGCTCAAGGTGATAGAGCAGGAGCAGGCGAGGCGGGCGAGTCTGAACCAGTTGACGCTGTATGAACCATACGAAAAACAGCGCGAATTCCATGCAGCAGGCAAGGATTTTCGAGAACGGCTTTTGATGGCTGGCAACCAACTCGGAAAAACGCTTTCAGCCGGTGCAGAGGTTGCCATGCATCTCACTGGTAGATATCCAGATTGGTGGCAGGGTTACGTCTTTTCAAAGCCTGTTACCGCATGGGTTTCTGGAATCACTGGTGAGTCCACCCGTGATAACCCTCAAAGAATTCTCTACGGGCCGTTACTGAAAACCGGAACAGGCATGCTTCCCCTGGATTCCATCAAAGATGCCACCAATAAGCGAGGAATTCCGAATGCGCTTGATACGCTGGTCGTTAGGTGGGGAGGCGGCGGCGACGTGCAGGCGCAAGATAGTCTTTGTGGATTCAAGTCCAACGACCAAGGGCGAGAGAAATGGCAGGGTCCGACTCTTGGTCTGGTCTGGTTCGATGAGGAACACGACGAAGATATTTATGCAGAGGGACTTACCCGGACGAACGTGGCTTACGGGCCGGTAATGACCACGTTTACCCCACTAAAGGGTATGTCAAACGTGGTGAAGCGGTTCTTGCTCGATAAAGTGCCCGGTACGCACGTAACGCAGATGACAATTTCTGACGCGCTGCACTATTCGCAGGAACAGCGCGACTTGATCATTGCAAGTTACCTACCGCACGAACGCGAGGCGCGCGCCAAGGGAATTCCGACGATGGGTAGCGGTCGAGTTTTCCCGATTGAAGAGGCGCTAATCACTTGTACCGCATTTCCGATTCCGGAACATTGGGTGCAATTGGGTGGCCTGGACTTCGGATGGGATCACCCTAGCGCCGGAATTCGGATGGCATGGGATCTTGATAACGACTGCATTTATGTGATTGCCTGCCATCGCCAGCGCGAGCAAACGCCGGCCATGTTTGCTGCCAGCGTGAAGCCTTGGGGCGAGTGGATTAAGTGGGCATGGCCGCACGATGGATTGCAGCATGACAAAGGTTCAGGCGAACAATTGGCGGCACAATACAAGCAGCAGGGGCTAAAAATGCTGGCTGCGCGATCTACCTTTGAAGATGGCTCAAACGGGCTTGAGGCGGGTGTACTAGAAATGTTTGATAGAATGCAGACAGGCAGGTTTAAGGTTTTTGCGCATTTGGTTGACTGGTTTGAAGAATTCAGGCTCTACCATCGGAAGGATGGATTGATTGTGAAGCTCAATGATGATCTGATTTCGGCGTCCCGTTATGCAATGATGATGCGTCGTTTTGCAACTAGCAAGCCGAAGCGTTCATACTCACCGATGGGGCAATCTATGGGATGGCAAGCATGAACCTGCAAGACTACCGCAAGGCCGATGAAACCAAGCCTATCCCGATCCCATTGATCAACGCAGAACTGGAATTATTGCGCGAGTTTTTCGAGACGTGGGAATCGTTTCACGAGACGGCGAACAGTCCGACCACCAAGGCCAAAAAGGAAATGGCCGCGCAATTGCTGGTTGAAGCCGCGCAGCGTGTGCGGAACTATCGGAATCCGTTGAGCAATGGATGATGAACCGAAACTAGAAGGCGTAGTCGAGGAGGCTAAAGACTTCCTGCGGCAAGTCATGGATGCGGAAACTGAAATCCGCTCCGAGGCCCTGGAAGATTTGCGCTTTCGTTTCGGTGAACAATGGCCGGCTGAAATGCGGGCGCAACGCTCGATTCCAGGCCAACAGCGACCCATGCTGACGATTAACGAGACGGACAGTTATTGCCGCCAAGTTATCAACCAGATGCGCCAGCAACGCCCGCGCGGCAAGGCTCACCCGCTCAATAACACGTCAGACAAAAAGATTGCCGAGATATTTACCGGCGTAGGTAGGCACATTGAAGCTAATTCGGATGCGCCAAACGCCTATGATCTTGGCGCAGATTTTCAGGTATCTAGCGGTGTAGGTTATTGGCGAGTCATGACCGATTGGGTTAGTCCAAAGTCCCGCAATCAAGACATTTACGTCCGGCAGATTGATAACCCGTTCAGCGTTTACTTCGACCAGTTTTCTACGCTGCCAGATGGATCAGACGCGAAAAAATGTCTGATCACGGATTTTATCAATCGTGAATCCTTCAAGAAAATGTATCCCGGCGCTAACCCTGGCGATTGGTCTCTGGTAGGTGATGGAGACGGAGAGCCGGATTGGTCCACCAAGGATGCGGTCCGCATTGCCGAGTATTACCACATTGAGGAAACGCCGAAGCGCTTAGTCTATCTCTCAAGCGGCTTAGACGTTTGGGAAGATCAGATGATGCCGCCCGAGTTGATGCGGCAGATGGGCATTACCATTCTTGGCGACCGCATGAGCAGCCGGAACCAAGTGAAATGGTGCAAGGTATCTGGCTTTGATAAGCTGGAAGAGCGCAACGTTCCGGGGCAATGGATTCCGGTAATTCCATGCTACGGCGTAAATATCATCATTGACGGAAAACGCAAGCGCTTCGGCATGGTCCGATTTGCGCGCGATCCGCAAATGATGGTGAACTACTGGAAAACTTCACTTACCGAAGTGCTGGCGATGGCACCTAAGGCTAAATGGCAGATGGCAGAGGGGCAGCAGGAAGGCCATGAGAACGAGTACGCTCAAGCGAACAATTCCGCTAATCCGATCCTGCTCTACAAGTCGACTGACATAGAGGGCACGCCCGCTCCTGTACCGCAGCGCATCTCCCCAGAGCCAGTGCCAGCCGGCCTAGTCGAAGCCATTGGCCTGGCATCCCAAGACCTGCAGCGCGTACTCGGCATGTTCGACCCCGCGCAGATTCGCAGCCAAGAACAGCGCTCCGGGAAAGCCGTGCAAGCCGAAGCTGGCCAGGCGGAAATGGGTAACTACCATTTCTATGACAATCAATGCCGCTCCATCAAGCATACATGGCGGATATTCTTTGACTACTTCCCGACCGTCTACGATACCAAGCGCACCTTGCGCGTGATCGGATACGATGGCACTGCGGAACTTGTCACGGTCAACGACAAACAGGAAGTGCAAGGCGTAACACAAATCCTGAACAATGTAAAAGATGCTGAAATGGGCATCGAGTTGGAGACGGGTCCAGGATACAACACCAAGCGGCAGGAGGGCGTAGCCGCGCTCATGAACCTGCTCAATACCGCGCTTGGCGAAGAAGTAGCCAAGACTTGCGGCGATATTATCCTGCGCGCCATCGATGCGCCGTTCATGAATGAAGCCGCTGATCGCTTGGCCGCTAACAATCCACTGGCCCAGATCGACAAGAAATCCGATGTGCCGCCTGCCGCGCAAATGCAGATCAAGGCGCTTGAACAGCAATTGCAACAGGCCATGGCGCATTTGCAGCAGATGCAAGCCGAACTCAAACTGCGCGGCGGTATCGAGGGCATGAAACAGGCTGCTGAGACGCATCGTACGCAACTAAAAATTGATCAAGAACAGAAGTCGGATGTTATGTGGGTAGCCGAGGAACGCGCTCAAGTTGAGAGTGTAGAGCGCACTCGGATGCACGACACGCAGATCAAGGCTAATACTGCGGCGCATGATACGGTGATTAAGACTGAGACGCAGAAAGAGATTGAAGCACTCAAGGCGCACATTGCGCTAGTGCTGGCTAAACTCGATAAAACCGCAGAGGATGGCGCGGCGGAAGAGACTGAGGAACGAGCTATTTAACGTCCACCGCTGCGTAAGCGGCAACTACTTGGAGACTAATCCATGACTGAAGCAGCAACGCAAGTCGAAACAAAGCCAACCGCGCCGGACACCACGGTGATTGTCACTGGTGACACTATGCAAGCGTTTACCGAATCGCGCACATCCGGAGGCGAATTCAAGCCCGAGGAGACTCCGAAGCCTGCGCCACAAGCACAGACGGAGGAGAATGATCACGCGGAAGCCGAACCGAAGCCAGGCGAACCAAAGAAACCGCTTTCCAAATGGCAAATTGAGAATAACGAGCGATTCTCGAAAGTCACGGCAGAGCGCAAGGCAGCAGAGGAACGTGCCGCAGCAGCGGAACGCGAGCGGGATGAGTTGCGGGCCAAGATCACGCCCGCGCCAAAAGTAGATGAGCCGGATGCGCGCCCGGACCCAGAAAAATACAAGGATGCATCCGGTAACTTCGATGCTTTCAAGTACGCCGAAGATTTGGCCGGCTGGAAAGTCAACGATACTTTACGAGCACGTGCCGCTGCCGAAGTGCAGGAAAAGCAACAACGCGAGGCGCAGAGCATACTAGACCGATTCAACAAGAACCGCGACGAATTCAAGGCCACGGTTCCGGATTGGGATGCGCGCGCTGCCGTCAATCCACAGATGCATGGCGAAGTGATTAGCGCTATCGTGGAATCCGACTTCGGCCCACAGATGTTTTATGAACTTTCCGGCGATCTGGCGTTGGTGAAAAAAATCAACGAAATGCCAAACATGCGGGATAGGCTGCGCGCGATTGGTCGCCTTGAGGCGAAATATGAAAAAGCGTCCGGCACCGAAGCCAAAGAAACGCGAACCGCGCCCGCATCCGATGAGCAACTGTCGCGCGCTCCTGACCCTATTTCACCGATCAAGACCACGCATAGCGCGCCTGCGTCTCGGGTGGACAAGGATGGCAACTATATCGGTTCGCAGGAAGAGTACGAACGCGACCGGAAAGCAGGGAAATTGCATTAGGCTTGACAGTAAACAGCAGTTGTAGTACAAACGCTTTATCCCGCCCGCTTGAGCGCATCAGGCACCTTCGTGGCTGGCCCCATGAGAAGTAGAGCCGAAAACTTTACTTAACCTCATGGAGTCCATATGGCTAATACCTACCTCACCATTTCGATGGTGACCCGCGAAGCCTTGATGGTCCTGAAGAATGAAACCGTTTTCACGACTGAAATTAACCGTGATTATGACGATCAATTCGGGATTACCGGGGCAAAAATAGGTGCCGTAGTCAACGTCCGCAAACCGGCACGTTTCATCGGCACGACTGGCCCCGCTCTCGGGGTCGAAGACTTCAACGAAACTTACGTGCCGGTCGTTCTGACCACGCAGTTTCACGTTGATACTCAGTTCACCGAACAGGACTTGCTCTTGTCCGTGGACGAATTCAGCGACCGCATCATACAACCCGGCATCGCAACGATTGCCAACCGCGTAGACCGCGACATGCTGGTCATGGCGAAAAACGCCACGTACAACATCGTCGGTGTGCCGGGCACCCCGGCAACCGGCCTGCTTACCTACCTGAACGCAGGCGCGCTGATCACCGCAGAAGCCGCACCCCGCGATGGTCGCCGCTCGATGACGGTTGAACCGTTTACCGGCGCTGCGATTGTGGACGCCTTGAAGGGCCTATTTATCCCGCAGGGCACCATTGATCAGCAGTTCAAAAAGGGTCTGATGGGGCGAGATTCTGGCGGCATGAATTGGCGCGAGGATCAAAACGTGGTCAATCAAACCTTTGGGTTTGGTGCCAGCACTACCACCGCAGTCACCCTGAGTTACAACAGCGTAGCAGCGGCAGGCTCAATTAGCACCGGATGGGCGTCAAGCACCACGCTTACCCTGACCAATAGCGCAGCCCTGACCCTGAACCAAGGCGATACGTTCACTATCGCCAATATTTTCCCGGTCAACCCGCAAAACCGTCAAGCCTACGGTTCCAACCGTCTGCGCAGTTTCGTGGTCAATTCGACCGTTTCAGCAGCCGCAGCCGGCACAATCACCGTCAACGTCTCCCCGGCGCTGATCATCGGCGGTCAATTCCAAAACTGCGCGATTGGCGCGACTTCTACCACCGCTGTCGTTACCCCTCTGAGCCTTGCGCTTGGCGCAGCTAGCGCGGTTGTCTCCCCGCAGAACATCCTGTGCCACCGCAGCGCGTTTACCCTGGCAATGGCTGATCTGCCGATTCCGCGTGGCGTGGCATTCTCCGGTCGAGCGGCTGACAAAAAGGCCGGTATGTCGGTTCGGATCGTCCGTCAATACACCATCAACAACGACAGCGAACCGTGCCGTATTGATGTGCTGTATGGCGGCGCTCCACTCTACCCCGAACTCTCTTGCCGCGTCCCGGCTTAACAAGGAGATACAAACATGGCAGCCCCTAATTCAGTTGTTAGCGAACACCCGCTGTATGGCGGTCAAGGTCCGACTTATGTTGGTACTGCGACCGGGTCGGTAGGCTTCTACCAAGACCCATTCGGCGCGACGTTCGTCGGCTTTATCGTCGGCACCACCCTGACCGTTGTTACCATGTCTACCGGCGTCGTTGCGGTCGGTGGCACGCTGACGGCGGTTGGCATCGTGGCAGGCACCACTATCACCGCGCTTGGCACTGGCACGGGTGGTGCTGGCACTTACACTGTCAGCACTTCGCAGACCCTGGCCTTGACCACCATCACCATTGCCGCCGCTGCTGTTCCGCAACCTTCCGGCCCCGCTCAAGCGGCGATGACTCGCGGTCAACCGGCTGGCGTTATTACCACCTACGCCAGTAACAACCTGTCGCCTGCTGCCGTGGCTCAGATTACCTGCGCGACGCAAACCCTTACCCCGCTGACTGGTACGGGTCCGACGATGAACTTGGCTTCCGGCGATGTGCTGATTGTCAACAAACCGACCTCGCAGGCTGGCCTTGGCGTGGGTAATACCTTCGTCAACGGCGCGGGTACGGTGTCGATGAACTTCAGCAACATTCCGGCAGGCGGCAACATTACTCCGACCGCAACGCAGTCCTATACCTTTGTGGCGCTGCGTGGTCTGGGCAATTTCAAACTGACCGCAACTCTTAGCCCCGCATCGGTGCCGGCGAACTCTTCGATTGAGCAGACCTTCACCGTTACCGGCGCGCAAGTCGGCTGGCTGCTGCAAGTGTCCAAGCCGACCAATCAGGCCGGTCTGGACATCGGTGGTATCCGCGTGGTTAGCAATAACCTGGTTGGAATTACCTTCATTAACCCGACTGCCGCCGCGATTGTCCCGACCGCCGCCGAGGTTTACACCTTTGTGGCCCTGCCAGGTCTGGACGCGGTAAACAACGATGTGCTGTACGGCATGAATGTCGGCACTGTGGGCGCGATTGGTCCGGGCGTGGTTGTCTCAGGCGGATCGACCACCCTGACCGGCGTTCTGGCGACTGACGTAGTGGCCGGCGTGATGAAACCAACTGTACAAGCCGCCGCGACAAATGCCGCGATTCCGTTCTCCGGGATTCCGACTGCCGATACCATGACCCTTAGCTTTTTCGGGGTGGGTGCCGGCTATACGCCTACCGGATCGGAAATCTACAGCATTGCCACCAAACGCATCGCGCCGGTTGCTCCGCTGGTCGTATTTACCCAGACCCTGACCCCGGTTTCGGTCGCTGCTCTGACCACGGCGGAACAGACGTTCACCATCAGCAGCCCTAACGCGCTGGTGGCTGCATCGCCTGTCTGGGTGAACAAAATCACCTCCGCGACTCCAGGTCTGGCGATTGTTGGCGTGCGTATCTCGGCGGCGAACACCTTGGCGATCAACTTCGCCAATCTGACCACCACCGCGATTGTGCCGCCTGCTGAACCGTACCTGATCGGCAATTTCCAGGTGCCCACTCCCGGCGTAGGTAACTCGGTTTACCAGACCGTCTGTCCCGCCATTCACAACGTCGAGAATCTGGCCGGCAGCATCCGCAATGCGCTGGCACCGCTGACCGGCGTCAACCTGATCGCGGGGGCTTAATCATGCCGGGCACCATAAGCGCAGGCGGAAATATCCTTTATTCGTGGATGATCGGGCCGAGTCTGACCCCGGTTGCCGTAGCTCAAAACACTACGGCAGAGCAATCTTTCACAGTCATGGGATTGCAGACCGGCGATTTTGTTGACGTGTACGCTAATTCCGCGCAAACCGCTGGCATCGGCATCGTCAACAATCGGGTTTCCGCCGCAAATACGCTGCAAATCGGTTTTTCCAACAGTACGGGCGGTTCGCTTACGCCCGCTGCTGGCGTATATCTGATCATCGTTACGCGCCCAGAGAATCCGAACAACCTGCCGACGAACGCGACCTAAGCCCAGATGAGCCAAGATTCCGCCTTTTCCGTCTGGGGGTCTACCGTTTTGGTGGGGACTACTGCTGTTCAAGTAGCCACTTCCAATAACCAAGGGCCAACCAGCTACCGGGTGCGATGCCTGGTGGCTGGTTATTTCTCATGGGCACCTGTAATTGCCGGGACTAATACGGTTCCGACGATTCTGGCCCCTGCCGCGCCTACCGCTGGCGTTCCATCGGTTAACACCATTGGCATGTCTTTGGGTGGGGTGGAAGTTTTCATGCTCCCGCCCAATGCTTTTTTTGTCAGCAACAATGCCGCTGGTTTCGAGGTGACTCCTGGCGAGGGCATCTAAATGTCAACAACCCAACCCTTGGACATTATCACCAAGGCTCTAGGGGATATTGGGGCTTACGCTCCGGGCGATAATATCGAGGCGGCATTGGCAAATGATGCCTTCGATACGCTAAATGATTTGCTGGACAGTACCTCCAATGAAAAGGAGATGATCTATTGTTCGCAAGAGGTAATCCACGAAGTGAGCGGTACTTCGCAAGCCTATACCATCGGTGTAGGTGGGCAGGTAGGATGCTCCTTTACTGGTTCCATTGCGGCAAATGTTCTGACAGTTACGGCTATCGCATCTGGCGCGCTTTCTGTCGGGCAGGTCATTAGCGGGACTGGGATGCTTGCAGGGACGGCTATTACGGCTCTCCAAACGGGCACTGGTGGCAATACTCTGTCCGCCTTGGGTACTTATGCCGTCAACAATGCGCAGACCTTTGTAAGTGGCGCTATCACGTCCTATGCGCAGCGTCCATTGCGGATCAATTCGGCGTTCGTACGGGTATCTACCGCGAATACTGGCCTGCTTGACTTTCCGGTAGGTATCCTGACCGCAACAGATTGGGCGCGGATCGGCATCAAATCCCTGCCGGGACCGTGGCCAAAAGGCGTTTACTACCAGCCTTCGGAACCTGTCGGCATCCTGAATTATTGGCCCTTTCCGGCCGCGTGCGAAATGCATCTGATGTGCGATACGGTACTGAACCAGTTTCAGACCCTGACGGATACCATCACGCTTCCGCAAGGCTACAAAATGTGGATGCGCTGGAATCTTGCGGAAACGCTGATGCCAAGTTATGGAAAGGCCGACCCAACGCAAGCGGCTATGGTGGTCAAGAATGCGAAATACTATCGCTCGCTGATTAAGCGAACCAACATGCAGCCGATGCAGCAAGCACAATTCGATCCTATCTTGATGGGCAATCGGATAGATGCCGGATGGATCATGCATGGAGGCTTTCTCTACTAATGCCTGATTTCAACTTCGTGGGCGGCGCTTACACCGCCGCATCCCTCACCCAAGACGCGCAAGATTTGGTCAATTACTATCCGCAAATTGACCAGTATCTAAACACGCTCTCCGTTGTCAGTCCTGCGGATCGGCAGGTAATGGCGCTCTATCCGCGCCCCGGACTAACTCTTAAGGCAACTCCCGGCCCATCCGCGCCTGTTCGCGGACTTCGGGTAATACCTGGTGGTCAGACTCTGTTTGCCGTGGTTGGCAGCGGCTTGTACTCGATCAACACGGCATATCAGGCGGTATTGGTAGGAACGCTGCTTACCAGCAATGGTCCGGTATCAATGACTGATAACGGAGTCAGTCTGTACCTTTGTGATGGTCCGAATCGCTATTACTACACTTACTCTGCGGCGTCTTATAACGGCACCACTGTCGGCACCACTCTTACCGTCAACTCCATGACTTCCGGCGCGCTGGTGCTTGGGCAAACGGTAGTCGGCGCGGGGATTACATCGGGCACGGTCGTAACGGCTTTCATTACCGGCACTGGCGGGACCGGGACTTACACGCTAAGCACTTCGCAGAATGTTGGCCCAGAGGCGATGACTTCCGGCGCATTCACGGTTGTTCCATCTACGGATGGCGCTTTCATGGGCGCGAGTACGGTTGATGTGATGGATAACTTTTTTATCTATAACAACCCTAATAAAAATCAATGGGGCGCGACATCGGTGCTTTCCCCGACCTCTCCGCAATTGAGTTTTACCAGTACGTTTATCTCCCCCGGCAACGTGGTCGGGATCATCGCAGACCATCGATATGTGTACATCCTGCAAGAGTACACAGGTGAGGTTTATACGGATCAGGGCTTGTTTCCCTTCCCGTTTCAAATCATGGGCGGAACATCGATACAGCACGGCTTGGCGGCTCGTGGGTCGATTTCCCGCTTGGGTGAAGGATTCGCCTTTCTCTCTTCTGACAAGCGCGGACAGGGCGTTGTAATCCTGATGAACGGCTATACGCCGACTCGAATCTCTACGAATGCAATAGAGGATTCAATCCAAGGGTATACGCAGAATTCGACAATTACTGATGCCATCGCCTACACCTACCAGATCGGCGGCAACGAGTTTTACGTTCTTACTTTCCCCACCGCAGATGCAACATGGGTATATGACGTGTCCACGAAACTGTGGCACCGGGAAGGATGGCGTGACACTAATAACGTGCTGCACCGCCATCGCGGGAATTGCTCGGAAGTTTTCGGCGGCAATGTGATCGTAGGGGATTATCAGAACGGGCAGATTTACATGCTGGACCCGGAAAACAATTCTGATAATGGCGTTGTTTTCCCCTGCATGCGCCGTGCGCGGCACTTGACTGCCGATCTTAAACGCATGTTCTTTGATGATCTACAAATTCAGTTTCAACCTGGCGTGGGGCTGCAAACCGGGCAAGGATCGAATCCACAGGCGATGCTACGTTGGTCGGACGATGGAGGCTTTACGTGGAGTAAGGAACGGTGGGCGTTTATTGGCAAGGCCGGCAAGTATAAAAACCGATGCAGGTGGCCGCGTCTTGGCTATGCGCGTGATCGCATCTTTGAAGTAACCGTTACTGATCCGGTGTTTCGCGTGATCGTATCGGCCAACCTGAATTCCAGCGTAGGGGCGCATTGATGTACACCAATATTCCCTATCAAGGAGAGCCACTAACGGACCCAGATACCGGAAACATGAATCCGGTGTGGTATGACTTTTTTTTACAGCAGAGCGTTTTATATGGCACTGGCGCGCCGAACGCACGGGCCGGCGTGAACGGAAATTATTACTTCCGAAAGGATGGTAGCGCGGGGGCTTTTCTCTATTTCAAAGCGAGCGGCGCATGGTCAGCGATCCTATAGTTCACCACTTCGGTAAGCCGTACATGAAGGAATACAGTCTTGGTGCTGGTGAATGGCTGCTTACGCATTCGCACACGCAAGACCATGTATCGGTATTGCTAGAGGGTGATGCCATCCTAATGATAGGCGATGAGGCAACGGAATTGCGCGGGCCTTGCTCTGTGATCGTGAAGGCGCATCTTAACCACTCGGTGCGCGCCGTGACGCCCATTCATTGGTTTTGCATATGGGATATGGATTGTTCCGATGTTGATGCGCATGAAAAACTGGTGATTGAGGATCAGTCAATGACCGTTGAAAGCGCCTTCGAGAAAATGGGTAAATCATGCCTGCCCTGATTGCAGCGGGAATCGGCGCGGTAGGATCGGCAATTGGTGGAGCCGTATCTTCTGGCGCAGCTAAAGATGCTGCCAGTCAGCAAGCTAATTCACTCGATCAAGCCGGCGCGCTGCAAAACAAACTATACAACCAGTCTCGCCAAGACTTTTCGCCATATATGGCGGCAGGTAGCGCGGCGCAGAATAAACTGTCAAATTATCTTGGGATTTCCAATCCAGCGGATAATTTTAAACAAAGCTTGATGGATCGCGGATTTAATCTTGCTGCGGATTGGACGCCAAATCAATCGGATGTTAGCGCATGGGCTGCCGCGAACCCGACTAGTAGTGATCCTAATTATGGTTCGCTGCTCAAGCCGTTTAGCGCCGCTGATCTCACTACCAATCTTGCGCCCAACTATGCATTTATGTTGGATCAGGGGCAACAGGCGAACAAGAACGCAGCCAATGCGGCCGGTGGGCTGCTTGGTGGCAATGCACTTCAAGGTCTGGATACATTCACCCAGAACTATGCGCAGAACGCCTATCAGCAGGCATATAACAATTACAATACGAACCAGAACAATATTTATTCTCGGCTGTCCGGCGTGGCAAATACCGGAGAAAGCGCTGCGGCTGGTGCGGCGACGAATGCTATCAATTCCGGAAATTCGCAGGCGCAAACGACTGCCGCCGCTGGTGCCGCACAGGCTGGCGGAACTATTGGATCAGCAAATGCTATTTCCGGTGGCATTAGCAACGCGACAAGCATGTACCAACTTGGACAGATCATGAATGGCAGCGGAAGCGCAACGAATACCAATAGTCAAAATGCTTATGGAGTTACATCGTAATGCCTGATTACGCCGCCCCTGTAGCTCTTGGAATTAAGGTGCCAGATGCAATGGCGAACCTTGGCTCGGTAATGGGCGCTGCAAATAGCATGCAGGCGCTTAAAGGCGCGCAATTTGACCTCGCGAAGAAACAGGCAACCCTTGGTGCCGATATTGCCAAGAATCAGGCGGAATCCGATGTTGCGGTTGGAACCGTGGCACCGAGAATCACTAGCGCACAAGAGTCCGCAAAACAATCGCAGATTGCCACGCATGTAAATCAATACAAGTTTGATGCTGAAAAAGGGCAGCACATCCTGCAATTGGCTGGCGGTCTTGCTGCTGATCCGGATGTGATTAAGGCGGAAGGTGCCAAGACTCCAGATGAACTTTCGGCGGCATCTAGCAAGGTAACCGATGCTGTATTGGCAGCGCGTGATCGCGCCTATGAATTGACCGGAGACCGAAAAAAGGTTGACGTGCAGTTTGCGCCGATCATCGCCAAAGCCGCGCATGCGCCTAATGGGCTGCGCTCTCTGCTCATGCCGATTATCTTGGGCGGTCAAGGCGCTGGACAGCAAAGCGCAACGATTACCCCGGCAACTGCTGCGATCAATACCGGACAGCGCACGGACGTTATCAATACCGGTCAGAATCCGTTCTCGCCTCCTCCCGCCGCCGCTCCTATGGTAAGCGTGCCAAATGAGGTCCCGGTTACGCAGCCTATCTACAATCCGACTGCGCAGGCTCCGGGGATTGTTGGTCCGCAACCACGGCCAGGCGCAAGTATTCCTAAAAGCGTGCAATCGCAGCGCGATGCGGAATCGCTGATATTGCTAAAAGACGAACGCGCAAAGGCCACTAATCCAGCCGATCAGGCTGCATTAGATCGTGAGATTGCCGCGCGGTCGCGCACCGCATTTATCCAGACCGGGCCATCTTTGGGCGAGCCTGCCGGCGCGGACATTATGCCTGCTGCGGTTAAGGTTGATTGGGATAAGACGCTGGCCGCTTCCAGTGTCGCGCAGCAAAACATTGGCGTCCTGAACAACATCAAAAAGTATTCTGAAGGTGCGATCAAGGGTTTCGCGGCTGATCGTCGGTCGCTGATTAACTCACTTGGGGATGCGCTTGGAATTTCAGGCGACGAATTGACCAAGACAAATACAGATTTGCTTGCCAAGAACGCTAACATGCTAGCTCTCGTTGGCGGCAATACGGATGCAGCCCGCGCACTGGCTGAAGCGGCTAATCCAAATATCCACATGAATGGTCCGGCTATCAAACATGCGGCCGATCAGATCATCGCGCAGAACAAAATGGCTCTGGAAAAGGCGAGATTCCTGCGTCCGGCCCTTGGTAATGCCGACGAATACAACAAGAAGTTGGTTGAGTGGAATGCCGTAGCTGACCCTCGCGTGTTGCAGCTTCAATCTATGTCTCCAGAGGAGAAGGCCGCGCTTCGTAAGTCAGATGAGTGGCCGCAATTCAAGGCTAAGGCGCAAAAGTTGCACGATATTGGGGTCAGTTTCTAATGGCATCCATTCTTGATGAAATCAATGCACTCGATGCGCAAGTACCAGCATCTGCGCCGACTAAATCATCGTCCATTATGGATGAGATAAAGGCTATCGAAGCGCAAACGCCGACCACTGCGCCTACTGGAAATGACGCTATTCCGCCGAATCCTTTCACGGGCGGCGTGAAGCCGCGTGAAGTACCGGATAAGCCGTGGTATCGCAAAGTGCTGGAATATGCCCTCGATCCGGTTGCTAAATTGGATACCGGCGTTAGCCTGATCAGAAACACTGTAGCGCCCGTTGTTGGTCTCGGTGCTGGTCTGATCAAGGCAGCAACCAATCCAAGCACCTACGGCACGCCAGAGGGCGGCGCAGCGGTCAACAAGACAATGGAGGATTACACGCGATTGGTAGCGGGTCAGCCATATACCAAGCGCGGCGCAGAGGCAATGCAGACCATTGGCGAATACATGACCGATAACGATAAACTCGGTCTGTTACGCGGTATTGGCCCGAATGAATCGGCAATGATCTCGGATGCGGCCACCCTTGGACGTGCGGCTTTCGATAAGGCTGGCGTGCAACTGGCATCGCGCAATGCGCCCGCCAATCCTATTCCGGTGCAAGCGCCACCAGGTGCGACGATTGCGGGTGCTGAAAAGGTAGCCGGTAAGCCGAATATCAAACTGGTATCGACTGAGCCACCTGCGCCCGTAGAGATTCATCAGCCTTCCCCTGTGACGGAACTTGG
>Ga0302321_100000472_pt1 | contig 34925 bp, 25 predicted proteins | sample Fen_T0_1_FD_202505 | JGI IMG/M metagenome (GOLD analysis project Ga0302321, IMG submission 202505) | Peat permafrost microbial communities from Stordalen Mire near Abisko, Sweden - Fen_T0_1 | ecosystem: Environmental > Terrestrial > Soil > Wetlands > Permafrost | place: Sweden: Abisko... | reverse complement strand
CCTGGCGCGATCGCTCCCGCCCTCGGTGGTCATCAAAGAGGCAAAACTATCGGTCGGCATGGGCGGCAGTGTGCCATCGCCTCGAGATTGTACAAAGACTACGTATCCCGGGCGCGTTTCTAGGCAAAATCGGCGAGGCTGGCGCCAGCCGCGGGGGACGGGCTCGGAATTTCGCCCGTCCCGGCACAGGCAGGGGAGCGCTATTTCGCCCGCGCGTCGAGGCGGATGGACCGCGCCACGGTGATCGCCGTGATGTGCACGATCGCGTCTACGTTGGCCCCTTGTTGCAGCACGTTGACCGGTTTCTTCATGCCCAGCACGATCGGGCCGATTACGTCGCCGTCGCCGATCACGCCGAGCAACTTGTACGCCGCGTTGCCGGCGTCCAGGTTCGGAAAGATGAGCACGTTCGCGGCACCCTTGAGTTTGCTGAAGGGATAGGGCGCTCGGGCCTCTTCGTCCAGCGCGAGGTTCGCCTGCATTTCGCCCTCGATCATCAGGTCCGGCCGACGCGCCTTTACGATCGCAGTGGCCGCGGCCACTTTCTGCGACTGCGCGTGGGGCGCGTCTCCGAAATTGGAAAACGAGAGCATCGCCACGCGCGGCTCCAAACCGAGGTCGGTGACCGTCTCTGCCGCCAAGATCGCGATCTCGGCGAGTGTGTCGGCGTCGGGTTCGATGTTGATCGTGGTGTCGGCCAAGAAGCGCACCCCGCTCTTGGCGATCACGATGTACATTCCGGCAGCGCGACGCACGCCCTCGCTCGTCCCGATGATCTGTAGCGCGGGACGAATCGTTGCCGGGTAGTCTTGGCGCACGCCAGCGACCAGGCCGTCGGCATCGCCCAGCTCGAGCATCATCAAGCCGAACGCCGTGCGTGAACGTCGGATTTCTTTGTTGGCCGCGTGCCTCGTCACACCTTTGCGTTCTCGCTTGTGCCAATAGCCGTCGACGTACGCTTCGAGCCGGTCACTGGCGCGCGGATCGACGATCGTGACCTGCTCGAGATGCAAGCCGAGTTTGCGGGCCTGCTCGTGGATTCGTTCGGGTACGCCGAGCAAGATCGGCTGGGCGATGCCTTCTTCCACCACGCGCTGGGCCGCGCGCAAGATGTTGTCGCTCTCCGACTCCGGGAACACGATGCGCCGAGGATCGCTCTTGGCGGTTTCGGTGATGGTCCAAAGTACACGACGCGTGGGTGAAATGGTGCGGTAAAGGCGCTCCTTGTACTCTTCGACATCGATCGTATCGCGCGCCACGCCGCTCGCCATGGCAGCCTGGGCCACCGCGGGTGCCACCCAATAGAGTACGCGATTGTCGAAGGGCTTCGGGATGATGTAGTCTCGCCCGAAGCGCATGCGTTGCCGGCCATAGGCACGCAGCACTTGGTCGGGCACGTCCTCGCGCGCGAGCCGAGCAATGGCCTCCGCGGCTGCGACCTTCATCTCCTCACTGACGGCCGTCGCGCGCACGTCCAGCGCCCCACGGAAGATGTAGGGGAAGCCGAGCACGTTGTTGACCTGGTTCGGAAAGTCGCTGCGGCCAGTCGCGCAAATCGCGTCTGGGCGCGTCTGGAGGGCCTCCACATAGCCGATTTCAGGATCGGGGTTGGCGAGCGCGAAGATGATCGGTCGACTGGCCATGCTCTTCAACATCGCGGCGTTCACTACGCCGGCTGCGGACAGGCCGATCATCACGTCGGCGTCGACCATGGCGTCGGCCAGGGTGCGTCGCCCATCGCTCGCCGGGCGGGCAAATGCGGCCCGAAATTCGTCGATGTCGCCCCGATCTCGGTACAAGACGCCGCCAATGTCGACGAGCGTGATGTTTTCCCGAACAACCCCCATTCGTACCCACATCTCCATGCAGCTGGTCGCGGCTGCGCCGGCGCCGATGCAGGTGACGCGCAGCGTATCCATCGGCTTGTCTTGGAGCTCCGCGGCATTGCGCACGGCAGCGGCAGTGATGATCGCCGTGCCGTGTTGATCATCGTGGAAGACGGGGATCTTCATTTGTTTGCGCAGCGCCCGCTCGATCACGAAGCAGTCCGGGGCTCGGATGTCTTCCAGATTGATCGCGCCGAAGGTAGGTTCGAGCGCTCGCACGATGGTGATGAACTTTTCGGGGTCGATTTCATCCACCTCGATGTCGAAGACATCGATGTCCGCGAAGCGCTTGAAGAGCACGGCCTTGCCTTCCATCACCGGCTTGGCCGCGCGCGGCCCGATGTTGCCCAAACCGAGCACGGCCGTCCCGTTGGTGACCACGCCCACCAAGTTCCGGCGCGCGGTGTACAGGTCCACCGCATCCGGATCTTTGGCGATCTCCAGACAGGGAGCGGCGACACCCGGCGAATAGGCCAGCGAAAGATCCAGCTGCGACGCGACCGGTTTGGTCCAGACGACCTCGATCTTTCCCGGACGCCCCTCACGGTGATAGCGCAGCGCATCTTCGTTTCGGCTCATTGGCGCGATGCTAGCAAAAAGGTCCGCACATGACACACTCCGGGAGAACGATGGAAGCCCGCACCGAACGACTCAGCGGTGAACTCGAGCGCGCAGCGCTGCACGCCATTATCCGCACCTGGGAAGATTTGAATGGCGCTCTGTTCCGTTTTCAGCTCGCGCGTCCGGCGCTCGAGCTGGTCGATTCCAGCTCGCGCCTCGGTCGCTGGCACGGCGGCCTGCGTGTGATCGAAATCGCTCGCAGCCTGCTGGTCGAGCACGGGTGGGGAGTGCTGGTCGAGGTGCTGAAGCACGAGATGGCGCATCAGTACGTCGACGAGGTTCTGGGCCAGCCGGACGATGCCATGCACGGTTCGGTCTTTCGCCGGGTGTGCGAGGAGCGTGGCATCGATCCGAGCGCCGCTGGCGTGCCCAGCAGGGAGGAGTCGCATTCGACCGACCAACATTTGCTCGAGCGCATCGCCAAACTCTTGGCGCTGGCGGAGAGCTCGAACGAGCACGAAGCGCAAGCGGCAATGAGCGCCGCCCAGCGCTTGATGCTCAAATACAACATCGACTTGGCGATCAGCGGCCTTCAGCCGGCCTACGCTTTTCGCCACCTCGGAGAGCCGAGCGGGCGCGTCAACGAGGCCCAGCGCATCCTGGCGGGGATCCTCGCCGACCATTTCTTCGTGCAGGCCATTTGGGTGCCGGTCTGGCGCGCGCACGAGGGCAGGCGAGGCAGCGTGCTCGAGATCTGCGGCTCCCAGGCCAATCTGGAGCTCGCCGAATACGTGCATGCATTTCTGACTCTGACCGCGGAGCGCTTGTTTCGCGAATATCGCAAGTTGCCCTCTGGCAGGGGGGCCAAGCGGCTCACCTTCATGGCCGGCGTGATGGCTGGTTTTCGGGAGCGCTTGGAGCGCGAACGCAAGAAGTCCAAGGCCGAGGGGCTGGTGTGGGTGGGCGACGGAGCACTCGACGGCTTTTTCCGCAAGCGCCATCCGCGCATTCGCTGGACGCGGTATGCGGTCGGCCAAGGATCCGAGGCGTACGCGCGCGGTCGCGAGGCCGGTGAAAAGATTGTCCTACACCGAGGAATTGCTGCAAAGTCCAGCGGTAACTCAGCCCGACTCTTAGGGGCGGCCAAGCGCTAGCCGTAGTCCTAGACTCTCGGTGCAAAGCTTCCCAGAATACGAACCCGTGAGCCCGCGCAACGACGAACAGTCTGCTGAGCGCGATGCTTTGCTCGGTACCTTACTGGCGGGGCGCTACCGGATCGAACAGCTGATCGGCAGTGGCGGCATGGGCGCGGTGTATCGCGCCGAGCACGTGCACATGCGCAAGGCCGTCGCGGTCAAAGTCTTGCACAAGGAGATGACCGCCTTTCCCGAGGTCGTGGCGCGCTTCGAGCGTGAAGCGGTGGCAGCCGGCCGCATCGAGCACCCTCACGTGGTTTCCGCCAGTGACTTCGGCCAGCTGGAAGATGGTTCGTTCTACCTCGTGCTGGAGTTCATCGAGGGTCAGAGCCTGGCCAAGCTGGTCGGCAAGACCGGCGCGCTGTCGCCGATCCGCGCGCTGCGTATTACACGCCAAATCGTGGAGGCGTTGCAGGCGGCCCATGGCGTCGGAATCGTTCATCGCGACCTGAAGCCAGAAAACGTGATGCTGGTCGACAAGGACGACGATCCGGACTTCGTGAAGGTGCTCGACTTCGGCATCGCCAAGATCAAAGTGGAGGAAACTGCCGAGCAGCCCGCGCTGACGCAAATCGGAACCGTGTTTGGCACACCGGAGTACATGTCCCCCGAGCAAGCCCGCGGCGAGCTCGTGGACGCGCGCGCGGACCTGTACACCGTGGGTGTGATCTTGTTCGAGATGTTGGCCGGAGTTTCACCGTTCAAGGACGACGATCTGGTCGTCGTCTTGACGCGCCACTTGACCGCCGCTCCTCCGCCCTTGCCGAGCGGTGTAGATCCGATGATCAAGGATCTGGCGCTGCTCTTGCTCCGGAAGAACCGTGACGAGCGCGTGCAGAGCGCAGCGGAATTGATCGAGCGCATCGACGTGATCTTGGGCGCACCAGCATCGGCCGCCGGCTTTGCGGGCACTCCGTCGTCCGGCGTAATACGCTCGGGCAATGCGTCGAGTGGCGACCTTTCGGCGGTCGGCGCACGCGACCCCGCCGAAGGCTTCGCGCCCACGCTGTTCGGCGAGACGACGCCGCATGCGTTGGCGCAGAATGGGCTTGCCGAAGCACTGCTCAGACGTCAGATCTCGCTCGGTAAGCGCAGCGTCCCGCTGTGGCTCTTCGGCACGGCCGCGTTGCTCTCGGTGGTCGGTATAGCCACGCTGATCGTGCTCGGGTCCTGGCTCTTCCACGGCAAGGGCGAAGCTTCCACGGTCAAGGACGACGCCTCGAACAGCGCGGTCGCCAAGGACTCCGAGCTCGCGCAGCTGATCTTACGCGCCGAGGCGGGCGATCAGACGGCGCTCGCCGAACTCAGCGCTCGGCCCGAGCCAATGCGCGCCGCCAATGAGTGGCTCGCATTGGGGCGTGGCTACGCCAAGCTCGAACATCTTTCCGCTAGCCTGGCCGCGTACCAGAAGGGCGTGGTCGCCAAGCCCGAACTCGGTCGCGATCCGAAATTGCTGGCAGACGTTCGGCGCGCCGCGCTCGATCCCACGGCTTCGGAGGCGGCCCTCAAGTTCGCGGCCGGTCCGCTCGGCGCTAGCGGGGCCGACTTGTTGTACGACGTCTGGGAATCCTCGCGAGCCGTCCCGAGTCGCGCTGCGCAGAGTAAGCTTGCGCGCGGTTATCTCGACGACGACGCCCTGCGAGCCAAAGCATCACCCGCGCTCAAGGTCCTGCTCGAGCTCGGGAAAGCGCAAAAAGAGGGCTGCGCCAGCGTAAAACGCTGGCTCATGCGCGCCGCGGGTGAGGGCGACGCGCGCGTGCTGCCCGCGCTCAAACGTTTCGATGACCGCCGCGGCTGCGGGTTCTTGGGCTTGAGTGATTGCTACTACTGCTTGCGCGCGGGTAAGGAGCTCGGCGTGGCCGCCGATGGCGCGGCCCTACGCCCGGCGCCGAACTTCGACTGACGGGAGTGCACGAAAAGCGCCGCTATTTGCAGGAACCCGGCCCCCGGAGCTGCTAGCTTCGGGAGCGCCATGAAGCTACTCTGCGTCGCCGCCGCGACCCTGAACCAGACCCCGCTCGATTGGGACGGCAACCGCACGCACATCATTTCGGCGATTGAAGAGGCGCGCGCCGAGGGCGTGAGCGTGCTCTGTCTTCCGGAGCTGTGCATCTCCGGTTACGGCTGCGAAGATGCCTTCCTGGCGCCGGGGACACAAGCCATGGCGCTCTCGGTCTTGGAAGAGATCCTGCCGTACGCGCGCGGGCTTTTGGTCAGCGTCGGTTTGCCTTTGTTCCACAACAAGGCGCTATACAACGCTTGCGCCCTGATTGCAGATGGCAAGCTGATTGGCTTCGTCGCCAAACGCGCGCTCTCGGGCGACGGGATTCACTATGAGCCGCGCTGGTTCAAGCCCTGGCCAGCGGGCGCACGCACGACCATTTCCGTTTTTGGGCAAGCCACCCCGCTCGGCGACATCTTCTTCGATTGTTCGGGCGTGCGCATCGGCTTCGAGATTTGCGAGGATGCCTGGGTCGCGCAGCGCCGCGGTTCGGAGCTTGCGTTGATGGGTGTGGATTTGATCCTGAACCCGAGCGCGAGCCACTTCGCGTTCGGCAAGCAAGAGGTGCGGCGTCGTCTGGTCCTAGAGGGCTCGCGCGCCTTCGGAGTGAGCTACGTGTATGCGAACCTGCTGGGCAACGAAGCGGGGCGTGCCATCTACGATGGGGATGCATTGATCGCCACCGGGGGCAGGGTCATCGCGCAGGCTTCGCGTTTCAGTTTTGCGGACCACGCGTTGGTCAGCGGCGTGATCGACGTCGATTTGACGCGGGTGCTGCACGCCTCGCTCAACAGTTCCCAACCGCGCGTCGTCAGCGCGCCCGGGGAGTGCGTATCGGTCGACTTCGCCTTCCCGAGCGTGGAAGCCTTCGGACCCGACGCGGGCGTGGCCGAATGGGAACGCTCCTCCGAGCTGAAAGAGGAAGAATTCGCGCGGGCGATCGCGCTCGGACTATTCGACTATTGCCGCAAGAGTCGCTCGCGCGGCTTCGTCGTGTCCTTGAGCGGTGGGGCAGATTCGGCGGCCGTGGCCTGCTTGGTCGGGCTGATGGTGCGCTTTTCCGTACGCGAGCTCGGTCTGGACGGTTTCGCAGAAAAATTCGAGCACATCGAAGGTTTGTCGCGGCTGATCTCCGAGCGTGAGCTGATCGGCGTTCTGCTCACCACCGCTTACCAGGCCACTGCCAATAGTTCGGAGGTCACGCGTGCGGCGGCGGCGCAGGTGGCCCGGGCGCTCGGCGCGACGCATCTCGAGTTCGACGTACAACCGCTGGTCGCCGGCTATGTCGCGGTGATCGAAGGCGCACTCTGCCGCAAGCTCGAATGGCAACGCGACGACTTGGCGCTGCAAAATATCCAAGCTCGTGTGCGAGCTCCTTCGGTGTGGCTACTCGCGAATCTGAACTCCGCCTTGCTGCTTTCGACCAGCAATCGCTCGGAAGCCGCCGTGGGCTACGCCACGATGGACGGCGACACCGCAGGTGGTCTCAGTCCGATCGCGGGCATCGACAAGGCATTCCTGCGGCGCTTCTTGGTTTGGCTCGAAAAGATTGGGCCGCACTCACTGGACCCGATCCCCGAGCTTTCGGCGGTGAATGCGCAGGCGCCCACCGCCGAGTTGCGCCCGCCCTCCGCCACGCAAACGGACGAAGCGGATCTGATGCCCTACGAGGTGCTGGACGCCATCGAGCGCGCGGCCATTCGCGACAAGCGCAGTCCACGTGAAGTGCTGAGCCTAATTTGCGCTCAGTTCCGCCAATACTCCAAAGACGACTTGTGGCTCTGGCTCGAGCGCTTCTTTCGCTTGTGGAGTCGCAATCAATGGAAGCGTGAACGTTACGCGCCCAGCTTCCACGTCGACGACGAGAACCTGGACCCCAAGACATGGTGCCGCTTCCCAATCCTCTCCGGTGGCTTCAGTCGTGAACTCCGCGAACTCCGCCTCGCCCTCTCCCGCGAAAAAACCTAACGCGGTCGGGAAGGAGGCGGTTCGAACCATACCCCCGAGCTGCCCGGGTTCGTCACTTTCGAAAGGTCACGATGAGAACTACGCCGTGTAGATTGGGCTCAGCGGTGGACCACGACCAGAGTAGAGGGGCCGAGCCACGGTAGCCAGCGCACGCCGTGCCAACCGGGGGGTAGTGGCGGTTCCGTGAATTCGAAGAGCGTGTGGCCGTCGATTGGCGAAAGGTTCACGCAGCCGCCGCTTTTGAACTCGCCCCAGCTGTCGTGCCAATAGGCGGTGTGGAGCGCATGTGGACCGCTGAAGTTCTGTGTCCAGGGTACGTCCGAGTGAATCAACTCACCCGGTGCCTCCATCGTGGCGGTCGCGAACTTGCCGGATACCGGGAAGGTGCCGGTGGGCGTGAGCGCATGCTCGATTGGGTCTTCACCGGGCTTGGCGAAGCCGCCACGACCGGGTGAAATCAAGGTCGCAAATACCGGTTTCGTCCCTTCGTACGCGATGAGGTAGCCGGCCGTGACGGCGACCTCTAGCCAGGTGCTGCGGCCTTTGGGCGCGTTGCCTGTCTTGTCCTCGCGGCCAACGTCCGCGCCCCAGGGCGTTTGGGTTTGCGGGACGGGCAACACCGCGTCGGTCTCCTTGAGCCACAGTTCGCCGCGCTTAGTGCGGAAAAAGCGGTCTTTGCCCACGACCTGCCGTTCGCCGTTCAGCTCGACGAAGCTCAGTCGCGAAAATGTTTCGTTGACCTCCGTGAACTCACCGTTCGCCGTTCGGGTATACGCGGGGCGATCTTTGGCTTTGAAGAACGCCAGTGGCAGCTCCGCGTCGCGCCCCAATCGTACTCCTTGGAACTTCACGACCGGATACGGCGTGACGCTCGCTTTGGGCAGCCATTGGTAATCTGCGCTGAGCAAGAATTCGTGCCCGTTGACTCTCACCTCACTGCTGTAGGCGACGGTAGAGCGCCGATGCAGCTGGTTTCGCGGCTCGTGAATGGCGTTCGGCAGTGCCGGTAGGTTCAACGGGGAGCCACTGAGCGTTGCCTCGGCAGTAAGGCCCAGAGACTCACCGTAGCGATGCGGCCAGGGTGAGCTCAAGTTCGGTGCGTATGGCAGAACCGCGCGGTAGACGGGGTCGTCGGCATTCAGGGTTGCTCGGTTGCCATCGACGCAAACGTAGCCACGTGGTTCGATCGCATACCAGCTCATGCAGCCCGGCCCGAACACCGGCTTCGTGCTCTTCAGCGCCACGGAGCCCCCGGTCCACAGGTAGCCGATCCATTCCTTGCTGGCGTCCGGTTCGGGCCGAATCCACACGTAACGCGTGCGGGCATAGACGCGCGGGGGATTCGGCGCGGCGTCGGCCTCGGGAACCGCGCTCGAGGATGGGACCGCCGGCGCGGAATCCCCGTCCGAGGTTGCCTTAGCTGTCGACGGTGGCGCCGCCGCGCTGAGCACTGGCGGAATCTGACGCTCTGCCGCCTCCGGCTTGGATGTGGCGCATTGCGTGCAGCCGAGCGCGCAAAACAGCGCGCTCCGCAGAGCGAGCTGCAATTTTGAACCGACGCGCTTCACCCGCGGAAGGTAGCGCATTTACGCAGGGTATTTGCCTTTTTTGCATAGGCTCGGAAAGACTCTGGTGGTAGCGATGGTCGGCTAGGGTATGCGGAGCCTGAGAGGCTCGAAGGGTGTCGAGAAATGTGCAAGGCGCTAACTTGTTGGGTAGTCGGAGGAATCGTTCTTACGGTAGCGGGCAACGCGTTGGCACAAGCCGCGGATACGTCCGCGTCACTGTCCGTGTCGAGCAAAGACGGTGCGGCCAGTGACGCATCCGCTAGCGCTGCAACGCCGCCCGCCAGCTCACCGCCGCCCAACGCAGCGGAGTCGTTCGATCCGTACGAACCGGGTCTCCCGCCCGAGGGCAACGTGCTGGAGCTGGGGATCTTCGGCGGAGCCATCTTCCCGAGTTCCGATCACAACTTGCGCTACGAGGCCTACCCGCAGCGCCCCTACACCGCAGGACCTGAGATCGGCGCGCGGCTCGGCTACTACCCGGCGTCGTTTCTGGGCATCGAGGCGGAGGCCATGGGCGCCGCCAGCAAGGTCAAGAACACCGAGACCAGCGCCGCGTTGTACGCCGCTCGCGCGCAGCTCGTATTGCAGGCTCCGACTCCTTACGTGGCGCCATTCCTATTGATCGGCGTCGGGCGGCTTGGCGCCATCAGTCGAAGCATGGCGAACGATAGCGACCCGTCCTGGCACATCGGCATCGGCACCAAAGCGCCGTTGAATCATCTGCTTTCCTTGCGGCTGGACGTGCGTGACACGCTCACCCGCAACGTGCAGCAGAATGGCCAAGCGCAAACGTTCGAAATTTTGCTCGGACTTTCCGCGACCGTCGAGCGTAGCCGCAAGGAACCGCCGCCCCCGCCGCCAGACAGCGACCACGATGGCTATTCGGATAGCGAGGACCAGTGCCCGTCGGAGTCGGGCGTGGCCCCGCACGGCTGCCCCGCCGATACGGATTCCGACGGCGTATTGGACAAGGACGACTACTGCCCGCGTGAAGCCGGCCCAGCGCCGAAAGGCTGCCCGATCGTCGATCTGGATCCAGATAAAGACGGCGTTCCGCTGCCTTGTGACCAATGCCCGACACAGGCTGGCATGAAGCCCGACGGTTGCCCGATCCGCGATAGAGACGGCGACGGCATCTTCGACGACAAGGACAAGTGTGTCGACAAGCCGGAGACCAAGAACGGCTTCGAGGACGAAGATGGCTGCCCGGATACCGTGCCCGAAGCCGTGAAGAAGTTCTCCGGCGTGGTCGAAGGTATCTACTTCGACAAGGCAAAAGCCACCATCCGTCCGCAGTCGAAAGGGGTCCTGGCGAATGCGGCCAAGGTACTGAAAGAGTATCCGAGCATCAGCCTGGAGATCTCGGGTCACACCTCGAGTGAGGGTGAAGCTGCGGTCAACCAACGCTTGTCTCAGGAACGCGCGGACGCAGTGAAGCAATGGTTGGTGGACAATGGGGTGCCGCCCGAGCGGCTCAAGACTCGCGGTGCCGGCGCCGACGAGCCGATCGCCGACAACAAGACCGCCGCCGGGCGCGAGAAGAACCGACGCATCGAATTCAAGGTCGTGCAATAGGCACGCTGCGCCCCTTTGCTCAACAATTCCCGCCCCCGCCCCGTCGTCGGCTTGTTTCTCGACGCGCTGTACAACGAGTACGCGAGTATGGTGGTGGGGGCGTTCGACGCGGAGTGCACTCGCTGCGGGTTCGACTTGATCTGCTTTGCCGGCGGTTCGTTGCACTCGATGGCCGGCTACGAGAGGCAGCGCAATCGCTGCTTCGATCTCGCGAGTCACGAGGCGCTCGACGGCTTGGTCGTGCTCAGCCTGAGCAGCACGGGCTCGGTGATGAAGGAATTCCTAGATTCTTTCCGCGAGCTCGCGATTTGCTCGGTGGGCATCGAGGTCCCGGGCTATTCCTTGGTTCAGGCGGACAACCTGGCGGGCATGCGTGACGCCGTGCTGCACCTGATCATGCTGCACAATCGGCGCCAGATCGTGTTCTTGCGCGGCCCAGCGGACAATCCCGAAGCGGAAGCCCGCTTCGAAGCCTACCGCGACGCGCTTTCACAATTCTCCATCCCGTTCGACCCGCAACGGGTAATCTCGGCCAACTTCAGCGACGAGCAGGGGCGCTGGGCGATGGCCGAGTTGCTCGATCGAGGAGTCCAATTCGACGCTGTCGTTGGCGCCAACGATCGCTCCGTGCTCGGCGCGATGCGAACGCTGAAAGAGCGCGGAATCCGCGTGCCCGACGACGTGGCCGTCGTCGGTTTCGACGACAGCGACGATGCCCGTTGCGCTTCACCTAGCCTCGCTACCGTGCGCCAACCGTATCGAGACATCGCCCAAAGTGCGCTCGAGTTCGTGGCCGACTCGCTGGCTGGTAGACGCGCGGTCAGGCGCAGCTTACTCGCGTCGCATTTCGTCAAGCGTCGGTCGTGCGGCTGCTTGTCCGAGGGCGCGCCTTCCGAAGCGCAGCACGCACTCGAAGCCGATCCGCTGCCGTTCGAGGAAGCGTTCGCGCAGCGCCGGCAAGCCCTGTCTGCCGAGCTCGCACGAGCCGAGCGAGTGTCGCGCGTCGTCGGACCCGCGGGTTGGATCGAGCGGACCTTGGACGCAGTGCGGAGCGCGACTCTGGGTGATCCGGATCACGAACTTTTGTCCCTGCTCGACCAAATGCTGGCCCTGACCGCAGCCGCCGAGGCGGACGCCGGTGCCTGGCAACACGCGGCCTCGGTCATCAGGCGTCTGGTCTTGCCCAGCGTGATGAACGACACGCGCCGCTGGATGCGCTTCGAGGACGTGTGGCAACGCGTTCGTGTTCTGATCGCCGACGCCGCGGAGCGCGAACAGCGTGCGCTGCGTGGGGAAGCCGAGCGCGCAGCCGGCATCCTGACCGACACCAGTGAGTCGCTGATCACGTCGTTCGACGTAGAATCATTGCCGCGTGCCCTCGCCGACCGCCTGCCAGCGCTCGACATCGCTTCCGCGTACGTGGCCCTGTACGAAGGGCAAGGCAAGCCGCCGCTCGAATCGCGCATGATCGTGGCTTACGAGGATCGGCGGCTGCGGGAGATCCCAGTTGGCGTAGCACGGTTTCCGACCGCGCAGATCGTGCCACGCGGGCTCTGTAGCCAGCGGCGAAAGTCGCTGGTGGTGGAACCCCTATTTTTCGAAAATCGTCAACTCGGCTACGCCGTGCTCGAACTCGGGCCGAAGCGACGGGTCGTGTATGAGCTGCTGCGCGAGTTGATCAGCGCTGCTCTGCGCGGAGCCGAACTCGTGCGGCGTGTCGCCGAAGAAGCCACTCAGCGAGAGAAGGCAGAAAAAGAGCGGCTGGAGCAGGAGCTTGCGATCGCGACTCGCATCCAAACCTCGATTTTGCCACGTGACCTGAGCGTCGAAAACTTGGAGATCGCAGCCACGATGTTGCCCGCCACCGAAGTCGGGGGCGACTACTACGACGTACTGCCGGGAAAGGGGGGGTGCTGGCTCGGGATCGGTGACGTGGCCGGGCATGGCCTCCGCCCAGGCCTGGTGATGATGATGTTACAGAGCATCGTTGCCGCGCTCGGACGCGAAAACTTCGATGCCGCCCCGCGTCAGATCGTGCAAGTCGTGAACGCCGTGCTGTACGACAACGTGCGAAACCGCCTCGGTCAAGACGAGCACGCGACTTTGACCTTGCTGCGCTACTTCGCCAACGGTGAGCTCGTGTTTGCCGGCGCGCACGAAGACCTGGTGATATTACGTGCCGCGACCGGCCGCTGCGATCGCATCGAGACGCTCGGTACTTGGGTAGGCGCAACCGCGGACATCGCGGATGCAACCGAAGATCAACGCGCCCGCCTGGAGAACGGCGATGTGCTGTTGCTATACACCGACGGCGTGATCGAAGCGGCCAACGCGGCGGGTGAACAGTATGGGATGGAGCGATTGTGCGCCGAGCTCGAAGCCACGGGCGGGGCGCCGGTGGCAGAGATCCGTGACCGGCTCCTGGCCTCGGTACGAGGATTTCTGGCGGTGCAACACGACGACATCGCGTTGCTCGTCGCGCGCCACACGAGGCAGCACGCATGACACTGGCCGGAGTGGCGCCCGAAACCGAAGCCGAGCTGCTCGCGCGCGCTCGGGCTCTTTCTGGGTCGTCGATAGCGGAGCTCGCGCAGCGCTACTCGCTGACCGCGCCTGCCGATCTGCGCCGGCACAAGGGCTTCGTTGGCGCGCTCCTCGAGCGTGCCTTGGGCGCGACGGCGGGTTCGCGGGCGGCGCCGGATTTCGAAGCGCTGGGCATCGAGCTCAAGACCTTACCGGTCGATGCGCGCGGTCGCGCGCTCGAGTCGACCTTCGTTTGCACGATTCCGCTGACGGAAATCGGCGAGGTCGAGTGGCTGTCTTCGCGCGTACGACGCAAATTGCGGCGTGTACTATGGGTACCGGTGCAGGGCGAGCGGCAGATTGCCGTGCCCGAGCGGCGAATCGGTGAGCCGCTGTTGTGGTCGCTCGATGCCACGGCCGAGGCTGCGCTGCGCTTCGATTGGGAAGAGTTGGCCGGGATCATCGGTCGCGGCGACGTCGAGACCATCACCGCGCACATTGGGCGCTGCCTGCAAATCCGGCCCAAGGCGCGGGACTCGCACGCGCGCCGGCGGGGCGTGGACGTGGACGGCGCCCGCTTCGCCGCGTTGCCGCGCGGTTTCTACTTGCGGGCCACGTTCACCAGCGAAATCTTGCGCCAAAACTACGTGCTCTGACGTCGCCGTTCGCTATTCTACTTCGTCCGGCAGCGGCGAAACACCGACGTGCACGTGGTCGTGGTGATCGGCATTGTCGTCGGGGGTCAAGTACTCGTGAAATAGGCCGCTATTGTGAAACCGGCTGGCAATCGCGTTGGCCACGGGCGCATCGTTGTCGAGTGCGGTACCCAGACCTTTGCGGAAATCGTGCTGGACTTCGTAGTGTACGCCCATGCGAGTGAAACCGTGCATATCGATGGCGAGCCCATAGGCATGCAAGCTGACGCGCCGTTTGGCGCTCAATCGGTACACGTACGCGCCAGAGAATCGCACCTCGCTCACGCCGTACGCGCTGAGTTCGTCGCCTACCAAGGCCAGTGCCAAGATCAAACGACAATCGGCGAGCAGTGGTCCATTGCCGCCCGTGTAGTAGCGAACGCCGGCAATCGGTCCCTCGACGACGATGGGTGTTCGCACGCCCAGCTCATGACCGACGGTGTGAAAGCGAACGCCGCGTTCGCCGAGCCGGGCGATGCAATCGGCGCTGCCCGGTAACACCGAGCGCAGTTCATTCCGCGTCCGAGGCCGCGGTACGTCGCCCAACGTCTTGGCGAAGACCGAAGTGGGCGGGCTGGGCGTACTCTTGGTCGGCGCTGCGGGCAAGGCCGGCAGGCGGCTCGGGTCCCGCGTTGCGAGCGCTTTCTGCCCGTTGCTCGAGACGGCGGCCGGCGGCCAAGCGTAACCCGCGGGAACCACCCACCCGGCGCTCGCTGCATACGGATAGCTTGCCTCTGGGGTTTCGTGCGCGCACGCGCCGAGCCCCAGCGCGAGGGGAGCGAGCAAGAGCAGACAGAGGTGCCGGCCGTTCACGCTTCAAATTGTGCCAGGCTAGCGGGGGCGGGGGCCAAGAATTGGGCATCGCGGGCGTCGAAAAGCAGCGCGGTTGGCCAGAAATGGCGGCCATTCGCGCCTGTTCCGGGAAGCCGACCCACTGCGCGGCGCTCCCGCGAGGCAGCCCACCCGCTGTGCAGCACCAGAAAACGCATCCCGTCGTCACGATGGGGTCGCAGCGATTCAACGAGAAAGCTGCTCCGCCAATCACCGTCTCCGCAACTAGAGGTGCCGGACCTCGGGTAAACTGCGCGCGATGGCAATTTTCAAAGGGTACCTCGGGTCGGCATTGTCATGTTCTGTCTTGGCCTCACTCGGTCTCTTTGCTGGCTGCGCCGGCAATGCCGAGCAAACCGGCGAGGCAGACGGGGCTCTCTCGCTGCCTTCTGCAAAGGCGGCGGGTGCGCTGGTCGCCGCGACCATCAAGAGTCGTGTCGGCGTGGTGCTCGACGAGATCCCCCCGGCGCAGCGGTCCGCTGCCGCCAACTATTATCTGTCACAGAAGCCGTCCTTTTGGCTCGATCGCGCAAAGCAGCAAATCCGGCACACCAACTACCGGCTCACCTACCGCGACTTCTTCTACGACGAGAGCGAGCATCGGCGCATGATGGCGCTGCCGCCCGAAGAACTATGGACCATCGATTTCGGCTCCAAGAAGCCCAAGCGAGTGGTCATGCCGGATGGCCACGACGCGGTCGAGATCGCCTACACCTTCACCTCCACCATTTTGACCGACGTAGACTCGCCAGGTGCGGCCGAGCCGAAGTTGAAAAAAGTGGGCGGTGTCTGGAACGAGCCGTTCGACTTCCCGCTCGACCCCGAGTTTTTGTTTCAGCGGACGGGTTACGCTTGCCTCAACGAAGACGGCTATCCGCGCGGCACGGCCGAATCGGAGAATGCTTATCAGCTCTTCGATCAAACGTGCGACGTCGAAACGGCCGATGCGAGAAGCTGCCACCTCACGGCTCTGCCAAGCGAGTCGTGTCTGGATGCGTTGGCCAATCACGTGGGCCGAGTCGACACCGAGCTGCGTCTGGAACGGCTTCCTTACACCAAGGATGCGGCGACCCGTGTCCGCTTGGGCAAATTTACTCAAGCCTCTGCTCCGGATTTGGCCGTATTGCAGGACCAGCTGGCCAATAATTGGATCGAATATCGTTATGTTGCCGAGGACTCGTGCGCCATTCGTGAACAGTGCGTCGGCGGCTCGGGTTGGCGCCGTTTGTTGTTGTTCGACGCCAGCATCGAAAATTCCGGAGCGGTGCCGCTCAGTGTCGGCAGCGTGGATCCGAGCAGCCCGGCGAGCCAGCACAACATGTTCGAGTTCAGTGAGTGCCACCAGCACTATCACTTCCGTCATTACGGAGACTTCAGCTACGGAAGCAGCCCGGGAGACAAGCGAGCGTTCTGCGTGGAGTCCACTGATCGTTATTTCAACAACGAGCAGACGCCGCTGGTGCACGACTTCGGCTGTGAGAATCAAGGGGTGGCGGTCGGTTGGGGCGATACCTACATTGCCGGGGTGGAGTGCAATTGGATCGACATCACCGATCTAGCGATCTCCGCGCAGGGCACGACCCAAAGCTTGACGTTCGAGGTCAACCCGGACAAATTTCTGTGTGAGGGTAAGCCCCGGCTCGACGCTGCCGGGCAACCGGTCTACGAACCGACTTCGTTCGTCACCGAAACGGGGGCTCCCGTCGACCGCCCGGTGTGCGACTTCGCCTCGGGCTACGCTTCGAACAACACGGGCGTCCGCGCGGTGCGCGTGCCGAAAACTGGTGGTCTGGTCACCGCTTTCTGTACTCGGAACCAAGCGGGGCCGCTGCGCGATTGCGGATTCAGCGAGCAGCCGAGAGCGTTCAACTGCAAACCGGGCAAGCCCGTTCACCTGAAGTGCCGCGTTTCGGACGGCGAGCCCAACCAGGTCCTGCGCGTCTGCGAGAGCAGCAAGCAGCTCGGCGGAATGGCCTGTATGTACACCGAGTCGTTGAGCAGCCAGACCGTCACCGAAGATGGCGTCGACGTCTCTTTCGAGTGCCCGAAAGCTCGCTCGAACAGCGAGCCGGGTGGCGCTTACGCGCTCTACACTGCGCCGGTCTTGCCAACGGATTCGCCGGCGCAAGTGACCTGTAAGGCACGTTAGCAAGCTATGCCGTGGTGCGGTTTCCTCAGCTACTCAATTTGCTGACTAGGGTCGCCGCTTCGTCGCGATCAATCTCTAGTGCTTCGGCGGCTTCCAAAATCAGTTCGCGTTCGCTCGTGCGGATGATGCCGTCGGCCGCGGTGACTTGGATGGCCAGTGACAGCGCGACGCGGCGTGCTCCGGCGTCTGGCAAGCGCTGCTTCACGCTCTGCAGACGCGCCTCGCGGCCTTCGCGCTCGAGCGCGTCGCGAGCATCGCTGACCAAGCTGGCTAGCCGCGCGGTAGGGATGCGTCCGTCCGTGAGGGATTCCACACTACGGAGGAAGTGCGCGCGCTCCACCGGACTAAATTCCCCGTCGGCCGAGGCGGCCAGAAACATGACCTCGACCAAAGCTTCCAACTTCGCCTCACCCAGCGCCCGCAAATCATTCCCGCTCATGGGCTGCCAGCTTAGGGCCAGCGAATGGCCAAGTCGATCGATCTCGCGCCCGAGGCATCCCGGCTATCCCGGCTGGCGTCGTTGCTCCTCAGTTACATACCTGCAGTACGCGCCTTCGTCGCGCCTCGCCATCCGGGCGCCAGGGCCACGATCTTCGAACGACTTGGCCATTCGCGGGCCCTTATCGAGGGGCGCAATCAGCCTCGCTCAGGAATCGCTACCGCGGTCGGGCTCGTCGATCAGGAACGGCGAATGCGTGAATTGACGAATCACTTCGGTCGCATAGCTCCCGGAGGGCAGCGAAAATTCGACCTCCAGACGACCGACACCGCCCCAACGCAGAGCGAGATCGGTGAGCGGAGCGATTAGGTCGCGGCGCGTGCCGGGGGCCAAGCGGGCCAGCTTTTCGCGCGCCTCGTGATTCAAACCGAGGTCGTCAATCACGGACGCTTCCAAGGCGGCCGCGTCAGCCGAAGTCGGGCGTGCTTTGGGGCCGAAGATTGGGCCGGTGAGGTGGATGTCTCCGCTGGCCAGGCGTGGACCCTCGCGTTCGGTATCTTCGACGGAAAACATGGCCCCCGCATTGTTCAAGCGCACCACTTCCCCCAAGATTAGCCGGTCGAGGCCAAGCGCGCGCCGGGCCGAAAAATAGCGGTTGAAGACTTCCGCTTGAATCACGCTCGGGTACAGCTTGGTCAGGAAGCGCGGCATGCCATGGAGCTTGGCGCCTTCGCGCAGCCAGACGAGTGCTTGGCGCAGCCCGTCACCCCGTCGACCGAAGCGTTGTCCCCCATAGTAGTTATACAAGCCCCGCGCGCGCAGCCGTTCGGCGATGGCCGTTGCTTTCTCGAGCGCGCCGAGGTCCGTCGTGACGAGCGTGATGCGAAAGCGATTGCCCAGCAAGTGGCCGGTTCTGAGCTTGTTCGAGTGGCGCGTGTGCTCGACGAGGGTGATCCCTTCGGGCAATTGCCACTCGCTCGGAGGTCGTGCTTTGGACGGCAGTGATAGCCACTGTCTGGTCACCGCATGCTTGTCCTTCAGACCCGCGTAGCCGACGTCGCGCTCGTCCACGCTGGCGGCGCGCGTGACGGCGCGCAGCATCGCGGGGGTGGTGTAGCCGCGCTTTTCTACCCGCACGTAGAGGTGTTCACCTGCGCCGCTCTGCGGATAGAGAGGGAGCTCGTCGACCAGGAAGTCTTCCGGTGTCGAGCCGATCTGCGCGTCGATGGGCGTCACGCCTTCGTCCATCACCGCTGGCTCGTGCGGCGCCAAGTCTGGCTCTGCCACACTGTCGACCGCGTCACTCATTTGCGTGCCGGGCTCACGATCAATTCGCCGAGTGCTTTGAACAAGCCATCGCTCGCGCTCTCTTTGCCTTCGGTGAGGTCCATGTCTTCGATGCCCAAGATCAACAGTTCAGGGTCCGAATGATTCGGGGTCAAATCGCTCAACCCACTGAAAAGGTCGGGCGGCGGCGGCGGCACACTGTCGGCAGGTAGGGCGTAGGTGTGTCCACCCTGGCAATGCAGGACCAATGCCGTCACGTTGTCGGGGCCGCCCGCGTCATTGGCCAGTTCGATCAAGCGGGTTGCCGTGTCCTGCGCCGGTTCGTTGCGCCCGAGCGCGGCAGCCAGGGCTGGTGCGGAGACGGGCTTACTCAGGCCATCGCTGCACAAGAGATAGCGATCGCCTTCGACGACGGCATACGAGCGCATCGAGACGCGCATTTGCCCGTCCATGCCCAGGGCGCGTGTGACCACGTTCTTCGGCAGCTGTGAGAGACGCTGGTCGTCCAGCTCTGGGCGCTGTTCGATCACGTCGGTGAGCAGCGAATGATCTTTGGTCAACAACTCGAGATGCCCGCTCCGCAAGCGGTAGCAGCGGCTGTCGCCCACGTGAGCGAGGTGCATCAGCCCCGAGCGCGGCGAAAAGCAAGTCGCCACCACCGTCGTGCCCATGCCGCGGTGCGCCTGCGATGACCGTGAGATCTCCACGATGTCACGGTTTGCCTTCAGCACGGCTGCGGACAACCGGCGCGCGCCATTCGGAATGCCGAAGCGATCGAACTCGGGGCTCTGATGCGCGCTGCGTACCGTGGCATCGAAATAGTTCGCCATCGAGTGAGCGCAGAGTGCGCTCGCGACCTCACCCGCGTTATGCCCACCGGCGCCGTCGGCCACCAGATAGAGGCCCAAGTCGTCGCGCGCAAGTAGCGAGTCTTCGTTGTGCGCGCGGCGCCTCCCGACATCGGTCGCGCCGCCCGCTTGGATCACGAGCTGTACCGTCATGGGTGAGCGATCGAGAGTGTCGCAGGATCGCGCACTTGCGGGAAGCTCGAGGGTTGCGGCGGCCACATAAACCTCGGAAATCGCAGGAAATCCGGCCAGCCGCTCGATCCCTTTCGCAGGCTGCGCGGAAAATCGTCTGCCTTTTCCTTGCCTAGACCCGGAGGACACCCGAAAGTTCAATACCAGTGAATAGTAGTGATCCGCCGCGGACGAAGCCGAAGACGGGGCTCGTGCTTTCTGGGGGTGGCATGCGCGGGGCGTACGAGGTTGGCATCGTCGCGGGGATCATGGAGGCCCTCGATCCCGAACCGGGGTCGGGGCCGGTGTTCCAGATCTTTGCCGGTACGTCGGTCGGGGCCATCAACGCGACTTACCTCGCGTCCAATGCGTCGCACGCAGACCACGGCGCCGAACGCCTGGCCGAGGTCTGGGAGAGTCTGCGCCTGGAAGACCACGCTCGGGTGCGTCCATTCGGCTTGGCGCGCTTGCCAGACGCGCTGGCTCGCTTTCGCGCCAAGCCCGGCGAGTCGATCGGCGGTTCCCTGCTCGACTCCCGGGGTATCGAAGTATTGGTTCGGCGCACGATCGATTGGGAACGACTGCATCGCAACATCGACGCCGGCACGATCGATGCCGTCATGGTTGCCGCCTTGCACGTCGTTTCCGGACGGACGACGATGTTCACCGAGCGTGGACCGAACTGCCAGATGCAGGCGACGCGCGACGAACGTCGAACCACCTCATTCGAACGCATCACCGCCGACCACGTGCTGGCGTCCGCGGCGATTCCGCTGCTGTTCCCGACGCGGCTCATCGGCGAGCACTACTATTGCGACGGCGGATTGCGCTTCAACACACCGATCTCACCGGCCATTCGCGCGGGCGCCGAACGTTTGGTGATTGTTTCCGTACGTCATGAGCGCTCGCAGCGCGAGATCGCAGCGGTCGAAGCCGCCGATGCAGGCCAAGGTCGCGAGCTGAGTCCTGTGTTCCTGGTCGGCAAATTGCTCAACGCGCTGTTGCTCGATCCGGTCGCTTACGATTTGCAGGTACTCGAGCGCCTGAATCAGGTCATGGAGGTGCTCGAGGAGACCCTTGACGCGGACGATCTAGAACGCATTCAGAGTGTGTGGATCAAGCACCGCGGTGCTCCCTACCGCCGGCTGAAGAAACTGGTCTTCCAGCCCTCCCGGGACCTCGGCCGGGTCGCGGGCGAGTTCATCAAAAAATCGCTCAAGACCACCAACCTGCGGCCGGTGGCCAAATACCTGATCGAAAAGTTTGCCAGCGATTCGCCCGAGCCGGAAGCGGATTGGGCTTCGTATCTTCTGTTCGACGGCAGCTTTGCTCACGAGTTGATCGAGATTGGCCGGCAAGACGCTCGCGACCAAGCCGAAAAGATTCGAGAATTTTTCAGCTGAGCCGCCCGGTGTGACCGGGAATGAACCCCAGCGCCGCGGTGTTCAGCTGGCATGCGGCGAAAATGGCCGCTCACATTGAGGAAAGCTATTGATGATGACTCGCCGATTGACGACTCCCTTGCTGGTATGGGCCACGGTTGCGGGCGTGACTGCCGTGGGCTGCGCCAAGTCCGGTAGTTCGCCCCATCCGGAAATTGCGGCCGAGACGCGCGGCAACGCCGCCCCGGTGACAGTGCTGCCGAGCCCCGTGTTGAGTCGCGTCGGGGCCGAGTCGATTGCCGACATCGCAGAGCGAGTGCTGCCCTCGGTGGTGAACATCTCCATGACCAAGGTCACGAAGATGTCCGCGTCGCCCCTGCCGTTCATGCCTTTCTTCGGCCCGCAGGGGCAGGAAGACCGGCGCGAGCAAGGCATGGGTTCGGGCGTGATCGTCTCCAAAGACGGCTACATCCTGACGAACAACCACGTCGTCGCCGACGCTCAAGAAATCAAAGTCACGACCTCCGATCGCCACAACTACACCGCCACCATCGTCGGTACGGATCCCAAGAGCGACCTGGCGGTGATCAAGTTGAAGGGGGACGTCAGCAACCTGACCCCGGTAGAATTCGGCGATTCCGGGCGCTTGCGCTTGGGCGACGTCGTGCTTGCGATCGGCAACCCCTTCGGTGTGGGTCAGACCGTGACCATGGGCATCGTTTCCGCCAAAGGGCGTACCGATCTCGGCATCGAAGCCTACGAAGATTTCATCCAGACGGACGCGGCAATCAACCCCGGAAACTCGGGTGGCGCGCTGATCAATGCCGAAGGTAAATTGGTCGGCATCAATACGGCGATCCTTTCGCGCAGCGGTGGCTACCAAGGGATCGGCTTCGCGATCCCGAGCAACATGGCCTCGCCGATCATGGATAGCCTGAAGAAGAATGGCAAAGTCGTACGTGGTTGGCTGGGCGTTGCGATCCAAGACGTAGACCAGGAACTGGCGGATGCAATGAAGCTGCCCGCGGCCACCGGCATTCTGCTCTCGGACGTCAAGCCAGGCACGCCCGCCGCCAAGGCCGGTTTGGCGCGGGGTGACGTGGTGCTCAAAGTCGACGGCAAAGTCGTCGACACGAGTGGCCAATTCCGAAATGTAATCGCGGCCAGCGGCTCCAAGCACAAGGTGCGTTTGGATTTCATTCGCGACGGTAAGGCGCTCGCCTCGGACGTCGAACTCGGGGAAATGCCGGAGTCGGATGCGGTGGCGTCCACTGGGCCGAGCTCCGCTCAAGGAAGCGCCCTCGACGGCATCGTGATCGAGAGCATCAACCCGCAGAATCGCCAAGCCTTCGATCTGGACGATGCCGTAAAGCAAGGTGTGGTGATCACGCGCCTAGATCCTCAGAGCAACGCGGCCCGCGCTGGTCTGAGGCCGGGGGACGTCGTGCTCGAGGTCAACCGTGTCCGGATCGATACACCGCAGCGCTTCCAGGAGCTTTACTCCAAGAGTAAGAGCCGTGTGCTGCTGCTCGTCAACCGTCGCGGCAGCACGACCTATTTGGTCGTGAAAGGTTAGAATCGTCGATCCTTTGGCGCGGGTCCCCGCGACTCGCGCAGCCAGTGCGGGATGTAGTCTGTGCGCCGCACATAGGCGAGTCCCGCGCCGGCCGAGCGCAGTCGAGTGGCCGGCGCGCGCGCGAATGTAGGCCCCGAGGCCGCTTGGTGCATTCCTGGCTTGGCCGTACCCAGCGCGCAGTCGAAGCGCTAGCATGGCCTAGTCTTGGAAGGCGTCAGCGCACCTCGCAGTTCTCAGAATAGCCTCGCCGCGGTCAACCCACGCGTATGCCCGGTTTGCGGCGCGCGCTATCCGGCAGATTTTCGCGTCTGCCCGCGGGACGCGACACCGCTCGAAGACGCGCCCGACGACGAAGATCCGATCGTCGGTCAACTGCTGGACGGATCTTACGAAGTGTTACGCGTGATCGGCCAAGGCGGCATGGGCACGGTTTACGAGGCGCGCCACACGCGCCTCCACACCAAGCGCTTCGCGGTCAAGCTCCTGCATCACGAGCTAGCCCGTCAGCCGGAAGTGGTCACGCGCTTCCAACGTGAAGCGGAAGCGGCGAGCGTTCTCACCCATCCGAACGTGGTCGGCGTGTACGACGTCAACACCAGTGCCGACGGCCGCCCGTACATCGTGGCGGAGCTGCTCCAAGGCGAAGATCTCGGCAGTTACCTGGAGCGCCTGGGCAAACTGCCGGCGGTGGAGGCCGTGCACATCGTACGTCAGGTCTGTCATGCGCTCGGCGCGGCGCATGCGCACGGCATCGTGCACCGCGACGTCAAGCCAGAAAACGTGTTCTTGGCGGGACCGAACGCAACCGTGAAAGTCCTCGATTTCGGGATCTCGAAGGTCCTCGAAACGGGCGAAGGGCTGACCAAGACCGGCACCGTGATGGGCACGCCCGACTACATGGCGCCCGAGCAAGCGCGCGGAGATCGCGTCGACTCGCGCGCCGACATCTACGCCGTGGGCGCGATCTTGTATCGCGCGCTCACCGGTCGGAAACCCTTCGAAGGTTCGGACGCGATGGCGATCCTGACCGCGGTGTTGACGCAGGAACCCGAGCGACCCTCCACGTTGGAACCGCGCATCCCACTCTCGCTCGAGCTGATCGTGCAACGCACGATGGCCAAAGTTCCGAGCGAGCGCTTCGCCACCATGGAAACGCTCGAACAGGCACTTTCCCCGTTCGATGCGCCGGATGCACATTTGCCAGCGGTCACGTCGAAATTGCTCGTCGAGCCCAGCAGCGCGCCCGCCCAGAGCACGTTGTTGGAAGCCGCCGCGCGCACGTTGCTCGCCACGCCGCCCAGCACGTCGGTGCACGAAGCGATGGAAGAGACCGCGCGCAGCGTTCGCCTCGCGCGCCCCGGCCTGGTGTTCTTCACCGCTTTTGGTTTGTTCTGGGGCTTCGTCAATGTCGTGGTCGTGGCGGCCGCGCTGGTGCGCCTAGTGCGCGGCACGGATCTCAGCACGGCCGAGGTTACGCTTTCGATCATCGGCGTGCTGGCGACGCTGGTCAGCCCCGCGTTGATCTGGATTCGTCATTTGCGGCGCGACGTCTGGCCCAGCACCCCGCGGTCGATGGAAATGGTCGTCCGCCTGCGCCGGGTGGTGCTCTACAGCGCGGCCGCCTACGGCCTGGGCGCCGTCTTGGTTCAGCTCTTCGAGGGCGTGGTCGGCCGCAATGGCCTGGGTGTCGCGCGACCCGGCTGGTCCTTGTTCGTCTTCCTGATCGCGGTCACCGTGGGTGGCCTCACTTGGCTCGGGTCGACGGCGCGGAGTCGCGAAGGGAAGTAGCGCCCTCGGCCGCCCGAATACCCGACCGACGCGGCACGCTCTCCGGTTGCTCCCCTTCTGCGATCAGCTCGTCGACAAAGGCGCGTAGCTCGTCGATCTGGTCCTTGCCCAGCCCCTGCCCGACGAACGCCAGCGAGCGCGCGCCGGCCGCGAGCAGTAGCAGCACCGGCAGGGTGTAGATTGCGCTGAGCTGGCCCTGGAGAGTCCATTGGGCCAACGCAAATATGAATGCGAGGAACGCCAGAAACGCGAGCACCGCGTAGACACCGACGAAGAGCGTCCACACGTGCGGATGTGGACCGTACGTAGCCACGAGGCGACACGAATTCCCCTCGTCTTGCACGTCGATGCGGAGTTCAGGCGACCACAGGTGTTTCCGTGACGGCGGTACGTGGAGCTCGATGCGAGTCGGCGTGACGAGGCCGCACAACGAACACCCCGGCGATTGCAGTCTACGCCGTATGCGATCCAGCAACTGCTCGGCCACTTCCGGAATCGCGAGCTCGAACCTGGGACGAAGTCTTGCCCCCATGATGCTCAGGATGGCGTGGTTTGCAGCGACCCGCCAGGCCGCTTTTAGCGACGAGGCGCTTCCCTCGCCATCGCAGTCCCGCGCGAAAATTTTCCTGCCGGCGCAGGGGCGCCGGCACGGCTGCGTGCCCTATCGAAGGCGGGGCTATTTCGCGACGTCTTTCCCGACTTGATAGGCCGGACGCGCCGTGATGCGATCGACCCAAGCTTGCACGCGCGGAAATTCGGCGACCTTCAATACCTCCGCCGCGCCGTAGCTGACGCTCAAGCCGTTGACCCATGGCACGGTCGCGATGTCAGCGATCGTGTACTCGCCGACCAGGTATTCCTTGCCGCTGAGTTCATTTTCGAGCACGCCGAGCAAGCGCTTGGCTTCGTTCGTATATCGCTCGAGCGGGTAGGGGTGGTCGCACTTGTCGCGTGCGTATTTGAAGAAGTGGCCGAACTGGCCAAACATGGGCCCGATGTGTCCCACTTGGAAGAACAGCCATTGCAGGCATTTGAAGCGCAGCGCGGGGTCCGTGGGTAACAGACGCCCGGCTTTTTCGGCCAGGTAGATCAGGATCGCCCCCGACTCCATCAGTGCCAACGGTTTGCCGCCCGGTCCGTTCAGATCCACGATGGCCGGGATTTTGGAGTTGGGGCTGATCGACTTGAAGGCGTCGCTGAACTGTTCCCCCTTACCGATGCGTACGGTGTGCGCTTCGTAGGGGATCTGCAGTTCCTCCAAGGCCAGGGCGACTTTGATGCCATTCGGAGTGTTCAACGAGAACAACTGCAGTTTGGTGCGATCGCCGATCGGCCATTGGGATTCAATCAGCAGCGGCTCATCCATCATTCTAGCCTAGGGCAGCGCCCTGGAGACTGACAGTGAGCCGCGTGGATTGAGCCTATGTTCTCAGATCTATTGAGGATTAGCGCCGAAATGTGGACCCGCGGTGAAGTCCGGTAACACCTCACACGCTCAGCCCTTCGGTCCGAGCATTTCTTCGGGGCGCACGAAGCGACTGAAGTCCTCGGACGAGACCAGACCGAGCGCTTCCGCCGATTGGCGCAGGGTGAGGCCTTCCTTGTGCGCCTTCTTGGCGATTTTCGCCGCATTGTCGTAGCCGATGTGCGGATTGAGCGCCGTCACCAGCATCAGTGAATTTTCCAGATGTTCCTGGATGCGCTTGCGATTCGGCTCGATGCCCACGGCGCAGTTCTTGCGGAAGCTGTCGCAACCGTCCGCGATCAAACGCGCGCTCTGCAGGAAGTTGTGGGCGAGCAGAGGCTTGTACACGTTGAGCTCGAAGTTGCCGCTGGCGCCGCCGAAGTTCACCGCGACGTCGTTGCCGAAGACCTGCGCACAGAGCATGGTCATCGCTTCCGACTGCGTCGGGTTGACCTTGCCGGGCATGATCGAGCTACCGGGTTCGTTTTCGGGGATAGAGATCTCGCCGAAACCGCAGCGCGGACCAGAAGCAAGCCAGCGCACGTCGTTGGCGATCTTCATCAGCGATGCGGCCAATGTCTTCAATGCGCCGTGCCCAAAGACGATCGCATCGTGTGCGGCCAGGGCCTCGAACTTGTTGGGCGCGGTCACGATCGGATGCGAGGTGAGCTCGGCAACCTTGGCTGCCACGCGCACGGCGTACTCCGGATGCGCGTTCAGCCCCGTGCCCACCGCCGTGCCGCCGAGAGCTAACTCACCCAAGTGGGGGACCGCGCTTTCCAGGTGTTTTATGCCATGATCGAGCTGCGCGACCCAGCCACTGATCTCTTGCCCCAAGGTCAACGGCGTGGCGTCCATGAGGTGCGTGCGCCCGATTTTCACGATGTCTTTGAACGCCGTGGACTTCTCGGCCAGCGTATCGCGCAGGGCTCTGACGCTGGGCAGCACGCGCGAGCGCACGGCATCCACACACGCGAGCGACATCGCCGCTGGGAATACGTCGTTCGACGACTGACCGCGGTTCACGTGGTCGTTGGGATGAACCAGGCGTTTTTCGCCGCGTACGCCGCCCAAGATCTCGCTCGCGCGATTGGCGAGTACTTCGTTCATGTTCATGTTGGTTTGGGTACCGCTGCCGGTCTGCCAGACCACGAGCGGAAATTCGCCATCGTGCTGACCTTCGATCACTTCGTCGGCGGCAGCAACGATCGCGTTGCCGAGTCGCGCGTCGACCGCGCCCAGATCCATGTTCACGAGCGCGGCGGCCTTCTTCACGACAGCGAGCGCGCGCAGCAATTGCGCGGGCATGCGTTCACCGGAGATGGCGAAGTTTTGCAGGCTGCGCTGGGTCTGAGCGCCCCACAACCGATCGTCGGGGACCTCTATCGGGCCGAAAGTATCGAGTTCGATGCGGGTGCTCTTAGGCGTCATGACCGAGGACCTGCACAAGACCCAGGCCGGGATCAAGATCCTCGCGAAATCCCACGGGGATTTGACCAAATTTGGAAGGATCGCTAGTACGCTACCCATGGCCCGAGCCCGCTTTACCGCCCAAGCCGCGCTCGCCGCCGTTCTTGGCTTGTGCCCGGCGGGGGCACACGCGGCGCCGGAGCCAAAACCGGCCGAATCTGCCAAGGTCGAGTCGAAAGCGGACGCCAAACCCCGCCCGAGCAAACCGGAAAAGGCCAAGCCAATCGCGAAGACGGAACCAGCGAAGCGGCCGGATCCGCCCAAAGCAGAGCCGGGCAAAGCCGAACTCCCAGCCAAAGCCGCTGACGCGCCCAAAGCCGCGATGCCGGCCAAGCCTGCCCCCGGGGTGCCTGACCCGCAGCGCGGCGTCGGCACGCGGTCGCTGGGCACTTTGCCGGTAGCCCCGCCGGGCGACGAACCCGAACCATCCAAAGCCAAGGTCGAGACTCCGGACAAGTTGGATAAATCGGAGAAGCCGGCGGCGCGTGCCGGACATCAGAAGGGTAAACCGCCGCGCAAGGCCGCGCCGACTCTGCCGAGCGGGGTCGCCCGTTCACAGCCGGACCGCGCGGCCCGTCAAAAAATTGCCGAAGGCCCGACGGACGAAGATCTGCGTGCTGGCAAGGATGACCCTGAGTTGCGCTCGTTGAAAGCGGCCGAGCGCGTCCTGTTCCCGCGTCCCCTGATTGGCGTGGAACCCGGCTGGTCCTGGGATCTGCCGGAGGCGGTCGGTAAGAGCGGTCCCGAGGTGATCACGCAGGGCACACCGAGTCTGCGCCCGAGCGCCGTGCACCGAGAAGCGGTCGAGGGGGCGCCTGATGCGGCCTGGCTGAAGAGCCTAGCCATGCCGAATTTGCCGGTCGTCCTCGACGAGTTCGTGATCAAGTACCTACGCTTCTATCGCGACAGCCCCAGCGGCAAAGCGATCGCACGGGTATGGGCCAAAAAGAGCGGACGCTACGCGATGGCCATGCGCACCGAGCTCGCGCGCGCTGGCGTGCCGACGGATCTGATCTGGCTATCGATGATCGAGAGCGGGCACAACCCGACCATCGTCTCCCCCGCAGGTGCAGCGGGACTGTGGCAATTCATGCCGGATGCGGGTCGCACGTACGGCCTGACCGTCGATCGTTGGGTCGATGAGCGACTCGACCCCGAGCGTTCGACCCAAGCGGCGAGCCGCTACTTGAGTGATTTGTACCGGCGTTTTGGCAGTTGGGAACTCGCCATCGCTTCTTACAACATGGGCTACGGGGGACTCGCGCGTTCGATTCGCAAGTTCAACAGCAACGATTTTTGGGAGCTCGTTCGTTACGAAGCCGGCGTCCCGTGGGAAACCACCCTGTACGTGCCCAAGATTTTCGCGTTGGCGATCGTGATGAACAACAAAAAGGCGTTCGCTCTCGATGCCATCGAGACCGATGCGTCCGAGAGCTTCGACGTGGTGCAGGTCGGACCGAGCGTGGCACTTGCGGACGTGGCGCGCTCCGCAGGGGTGGCTGAAGCCGAGATCACCGCGTTGAACCCTGCTTTCCTTGCCGGCCGGACACCACCGACAGTTCCTGGCTCCAGCAAACCAAGCTGGCGAGTGCATGTGCCGGTGGGCAGAGGCGCGCAATGCACGGCGGCTTTGGCGCGGATCGCGAATGACGACGACGGGTTGCAAGCGTACGTCACGAAATTCGGCGAGACCGTGGAATCGATCGCCAACATGCACGGCGTGAGTGAAGCGCGGTTGCGCGCGATCAACCACGTCGAGCCCAAAGAGCAATTGGCGGCCGGTACGGTGCTGCTCGTGCCTCGCACTGCTCGAGCGGCGGCCGCGACGCCGAACGACGAAGTGGTCGTGGTTCCGCCGCGGGAATTCGCCTACGCCGAACGCTCTCGCTTGTTTTACCGCGTGCTGTCCGGTGACACGCTGAGCCGCGTCGCCCATGTGTTCGCCGTCAGCGTGCCCGACATTGGGCTGTGGAACGCCCTCGACGAGAACGCCCGGCTGCAATCGGGTATGGCGCTGCAATTGTTCGTCGACAAGGGCAAGAGCTTTGCCGCGCGCACGATCACGCCTTCCGAGACGCACATCTTGGTCGCCGGCAGTCCGGAATTTTACGACTACTTCGAGGGGCAGAATGGCAGAAAGCGGGTAGTCGTGAGCGCGCGAGAGAACGACACCCTGGCAACCTTGGGCAAGCGCTACGGCATGACCGTGGGGAGCATGGAGCGCATCAATCGGCGTTCACGCACGGACAAATTGCACGCCGGAGACAGCATCGTCGTGTATGTCGACCGCGGACGCTCCGTTACGCCACACAAACCGAGCGTCGACGACGACGTGGCGAGTGGCACGCTGTTGCCGCTGGAGCCTGCCTTGGACGCGCCCAGCCCGGATGTCTCGGAGCCGCAGCCCGGAGCAGGCGTGGGCGGCGCCCTGGTCCCTGCGGAAGTCGGCGCCCCCTAGGCCTGTCCGGCATTGGTAGATCTGGCGTTTCCGTCGGACAAATGGGACATCCTTGGCCATGTCCCGCCTAACCGCCGTCATCCTCGCCGCCGGCCTCGGAACGCGCATGAAGAGCGCGTTGCCCAAGGTGCTGCATCCGATCGCCGGTCGCCCCTTGCTTCACTATGCCGTGCGCGCGGCCTTCGAGGCGGGCGTCGAGCGCGCCGTCGTCGTCACTAGCGGTCACCCGCAGATCGACGAGCTGCTCGCATCGGATTTCGGGGAGCGCGTCAGCACCGTCGTTCAGCACCCTCCGCGTGGCACGGGTGACGCCGCGCGTGTCGGAATCGAAAGAGTCGAGACCGACCGAGTCTTGATCGTGTGCGGCGACACACCGCTCGTGCGCGGAGAAGAGTTGGCCCGGCTGGTGGCCGCGCTGGAGCAGCCAGGAGCAGAGGAACTCAGCCTGATGACCTGCGCGCTCGAGAGCCCGCAGGGTTACGGTCGGGTGCTGCGTGATGCCACCGGTCGGGTCAGCGAGGTGCGGGAAGAGCGCGATCTGAAGAGCCCCGAGCAACATGCGGTGCGTGAAGTGAATGCGGGCATGTATGCCGGAAAGACCGAGGTGCTGCGTCATGCGCTCGCACGATTGCAACCGGACAATGCTCAAGGGGAATACTATCTGACCGACGTGATCGCATCGGTCGCGCGTACGAGCCGAGTGACGGGCGTGTTGGGTCATGCCGACGCGCTCTTGGGCGTGAACGATCGAGGACAGCTGGCCGAGGCAGAGGAGATCCTGATGCGACGGATTCGGCTGCGTCACGCCAAGAATGGCGTCACTCTGCGTGGCGCGCCGCGCATCGACGACACCGTGGAGGTGGGCGAGGATTCGCTGATCGAGGCCACGGTGGTCCTGCGCGGCAATACCCGCATCGGCAAGGGCACCTTCGTCGACGCGGGTTGCGTGATCACCGACTCGAACATCGGCGACGGGGTGTTGCTCAAACCGTACACGGTGATCACCGCCAGCAACGTGGGCGACACCGCGCAGCTCGGTCCCTTCACTCACCTGCGCCCGCAGTCCGAAATCGAGGCAGAGGTGCACCTCGGCAATTTCGTCGAGACGAAGAACACGCGCGTCCGGCGCGGCGCGAAAGCCAACCACTTGGCGTATCTCGGCGATGGAGACGTCGGCGAGCGTGCAAACGTCGGTGCGGGCACGATCTTCTGCAACTACGACGGCTTCAACAAGCACAAAACCGTGATCGGCGCGGATGCCTTCATCGGCAGTGACTCACAGCTCGTGGCCCCGATCACGATCGGCCGCGGCGCATACGTGGCGAGCGGGACCACCGTAGTGACGGACGTGCCGGACGATGCGCTCGCGCTCGGCCGCATCAAACAGGTGAACAAGGACGGCTACGCGCCCAAGCTCAAGGCCCGCTTCGCAGCCATCAAGGCGGCTGCCAAAAAGACCTGAAGGCCCTTACTGCGCCGCGCGGCGGCCGGCGACCAAGGCGCTGCTGACTTCAGTACTGGTGGAGACGACCTCTGCCGCTGCCGAAGAAGTCAGGGGAAGCTCATGCGCCATGCGCCTTCGCTTCACTTCCAAGTACGAGGCGGAGAAAGGGTTCGCTGGGATGAGCACGGGCAGTCGCGCATCGACCGTGATCCCGAGCTTCCGTAGCTCGTCCACCTTGGCCGGGTTGTTGGTCATCAACTCGATCGATTCCACTCCCAGCTCGCGCAACATGCCGGCGGCGGCGTCGTAAGTGCGCGCGTCCACCGGAAGATGCAAAAGCTCGTTCGCCTCCACGGTGTCCGCGCCCATGGCCTGCAAGGCGTAAGCCCGCACTTTGTTGGCCAGCCCAATGCCACGGCCCTCCTGGCGCAAGTAAAGGATCACTCCCAAGCCCTGCTTGGCGATCGCGGCTTGCGCGTGGTCGAACTGTTCACGGCAATCGCACTTGAGCGAAGAAAAAACTTCGCCGGTCAAGCACTCCGAATGAACGCGCACCGGCACGTTGCTCCGGCCGCGCACTTCGCCCATCACCAGGGCGCAATGTTCGCGGCTCAGGCTCGGATGAACACCCGGATCTTCCCAACGGAACACGCGCACCTGGAACATGCCGTGACGGGTCGGAAGGGGGGCTTGCGCGAGAAGCTCGATTCGAGCGATGGGCTGATCGGCCCGGGACAGTGTATCCATCACGCTGATTCCGGATTTCAATGTGGGGCTGGCTTTCTCGAAGGTCAAGCGCGGCGCTCGCTGCCACGCACGCCGACACGCGAGTCCGGCCCGGACGAACTTCGACAGAGCTTTAAAATCCCGTGTTCGAGCACCGATTTTGCGGGACGCTTGGAACCGCCCTTCAAAGCATAGTCGAGCTCAGCCAGGGTTTCGAGCCAGCGCTCCAGATCCGGCCGCGCGATCCGCTTGACTTGGTCGGCCAGCTCGCGCGCCTTGAACGGCGGTGCCCCGGCGCGCACTGCCGCATCATTGGCAGACGCGCCCTCGCTGAGCGCCGACTCGAAGCGCAGCATTTGACGGGTGGACCAGGCGAGTAAACCGACCAATCGCAGCCCGCGATCCTGCGGGTCGTACACTTCATCGAGTGCGCTCAGGGCCGCACCTGGATCGCGCTTGCTAACGGCCGCCACCAGCTCCCAAACGGTCTTCGTGCGCAGCCGCACCACGCACTCGGCAACCACATCCTCGGTGACGGGGGCGGAAGCGCCTGCATACAGGCAGCAACGTTCCAAGGCGTCCGTGACGGGCCCGAGCTCCGGTCCAGACAGCTCGGCGATCAGGTCGGCCACCCCGGGTTCCAGAACATTCCCGCGTTCGCGGGCGGCGCGCTCGATGAACCCAGGCAGATCGGCGCGAGTCAGCGCCTCACAGCTCACCAGCCAGCCGTCTTTGCGGGCGCTCGTGACGAGCTTGCGGCGCTTGTCGAGATTTCCGCCGAGTAGGACGAGCGTCGTGCTTGGGGAGGGGTTTTGCGCGTACTCGAGCAAGCGGTCGAGCGGATTGGCTTTGTCCTTGCCCTCGGCGCTGTCCTTTGGCTCCCAATGTTCTAGCCCGCGCACGAGCACGAAGCGGCGCTTGGCCATCATGGGCAAGGTGCGCGCGGCAGCGAGCGCCGTCTCTACCTCCGTCTCCTGGGCCTGCAACTGGTCTTCGTTCAAGCCAGGGATGCCGCCAGCAGTCGCGGCGGCCTTCAACGCCTGGACGACCTTGCCCTCCAGGTGACGTTCCTCACCCACGAGCAAATACACCGGCCGGAGCTTTTGCTCCTGGGCTTCGCGGATGGCTTGTTCTGGGGTCATGGGCTCGGGCGGCCGAGCATTATGGAGGGCGCGCGAGGCCGCAAGTGGCGGGCCTTCTTCACATGGACGCGACGCGGCATTTGGCATGTAGTAAGAAGGCCGGGCTGTGCCAACTCGCGTGCGTGCCTCGGAAGCAAAAGGACCAGGCCAAAGTTCGCTCGTCGCGATCGGCAATTTCGACGGCGTGCATTTGGGGCATCGCGCGGTGATTGAAGCGGCCGTGGCCGAGGCCCGTCACAGTGGTCTCCGGCCCATCGTGTTGACCTTCGATCCTCATCCCGCGGAAGTACTCGGCGGTGGTGTGCGACCGCCGTTGACGGTGCTCGACCGCAAAATCGATTTGATCGAACGCCTGGGCTCGGAGCTCGAGGTCGTGGTCGAACCCTTCACGCTTTCGTTGTCGCAGCTCACACCCGCGCAATTCGCGCGCCGATTCCTGGTCGAACTACTCGGCGCCAAGGTCGTGATCGTCGGCGATAATTTTCGCTTCGGCCACGGTCGCGCCGGAGATCTCTCCACGCTGGTCGCGCTGGGGCAAGATCTCGGCTTCGGGGCCCATGCTTCGTCGCTGAGCGGCGACGCCCAAGGGCCGTATTCCAGTACACGAGTGCGGGCGTTGCTCACGGCCGGTGATTTGGTCGCAGCGCAGGCAGTGCTCGGTCGCCCGCACTCGCTGAGCGGCACGGTCGTGCAGGGCGCGCAACGCGGTCGCACGATCGGCGTGCCTACGGCCAACCTGGCTGGCGTTGCCGAAGCTTTGCCGCCGTACGGCGTTTACGCCGTGCTCGTCGACCGTGTTCGCGACGGCGTCGGGGTCGCCATCGGCACCGGTGTCGCCAACATCGGAGTGCGCCCCACGGTCAGCGCGGGTTTCGGTGTGGAAGTGCATTTGTTCGACTTCGCCGAAGATTTGTACGGTGCCGAATTACGCGTGCATCTCGTCTCCCGCCTCCGGGAGGAGCGAAAGTTCGCCGGCCTGCCCGAGCTGAAGGCGCAAATCCGCCAGGACATCGAGCAGGCGCGCAGCGCCCTGCGCGCGGCGCAGGCTGACCCGCTCGCACACGGCGCTTGGTACTGATGCGCACGCGCGCACGCGAGGGTGGGCGCGGGTGAGCGCTGACCAATCACCTTGACCTCGCGCGGCTGGGGGCCGCAATAATAGCCGCCCATGGTCGAAAGCAGCGATGAACTCGAACGCATGAGCCGCGAACAGCTCATCTTGAAGGCGCGCGTGCTGGGCGTGGAGCGCGCCGAGCTGATGACGCGCGTAGAAATGCGAGACGAGATCGTGCGCCGTTCCGAGCCCGATCCTGCGCAACAGAAGCGCGCGCGCGGATTCCTCGGCGTGGCTCGTGACTTGGTCGCGAGTGTGGTCGAGGCCGGGCTCAATCTGCCGGACGCTGCCGCCATCATTCGCGGGGACGGCAATCGCGAAACAGACTGGAGGGGCCCGCCGCCGGTCGCCACGGTCACGCTGGCCGAGATTTACGCGGCCCAAGGCCACCTCGATCGCGCTCTACGCATGCTCGATGAAGTCTTGGCCAAAGAACCCGACCACGACCCCGCTAGGGCCCTCCGCACCCGGCTAGCGACCTCGACCGATCTCCCGGTTGCTCCGCAACGCCGGCGCCAGCGAATCTCCTTCGCCGACGCGAGCGGAACCGCCACGGATGACGTGGCCTCGCCGGCCCCCTCGCCCGAGCCCGCACCGGCAATCGTTTCTGCCGCCGAGCCAGTCCCCGAGGAGCCAGTCCCCGAGCTAGTCCCCGAGCTAG
>Ga0302321_100000471_pt1 | contig 34947 bp, 28 predicted proteins | sample Fen_T0_1_FD_202505 | JGI IMG/M metagenome (GOLD analysis project Ga0302321, IMG submission 202505) | Peat permafrost microbial communities from Stordalen Mire near Abisko, Sweden - Fen_T0_1 | ecosystem: Environmental > Terrestrial > Soil > Wetlands > Permafrost | place: Sweden: Abisko... | reverse complement strand
CGCAGGCACTGCAGCTCGGTGCCGGCGGCGCGCAGGCGCAGGCGACGTTCACGCCGATCAACTGCAACATCACGGTGGCGACGTTGTGCACGCCGGTCTGCGGGCAGGCAGCGGCGCCGCAACTCGGCGCCGGCGGGGCGCAGGCGACGTTCACGCCGGTGAACTGCAGCATCACGCTGGCGACGTTGTGCACGCCGGTCTGCGGGCAGGCAGCGGCGCCGCAGCTCGGCGCCGGCGGCGCGCAGGCGACGTTCACGCCGATCAACTGCAACATCACGGTGGCGACGTTGTGCACCCCGGTGTGCGGGCAGGCGCAGGCACTGCAGCTCGGTGCCGGCGGCGCGCAGGCGCAGGCGACGTTCACCCCGATCAACTGCAACATCACGGTGGCGACGTTGTGCACCCCGGTGTGCGGGCAGGCGCAGGCACTGCAGCTCGGTGCCGGCGGCGCGCAGGCGCAGGCGACGTTCACGCCGATCAACTGCAACATCACGGTGGCGACGCTGTGCACGCCGGTGTGCGGGCAGGCGCAGGCACTGCAGCTCGGTGCCGGCGGCGCGCAGGCGCAGGCGACGTTCACCCCGATCAACTGCAGCATCACGCTGGCGACGTTGTGCACCCCGGTGTGCGGGCAGGCGCAGGCACTGCAGCTCGGTGCGGCCGGCGCGCAGGCGCAGGCGACGTTCACGCCGGTGAACTGCAGCATCACGCTGGCGACGTTGTGCACGCCGGTGTGCGGGCAGGCAGCGGCACCTCAGCTCGGTGCGGGCGGGGCGCAGACGACGTTCACGTTCGTGCACTGCGGCATCACGCTGATGACGCTGTGCACGCCGGTGTGCGGGCAGGCGGCTCACTAGTTATCTGACTCGACCCGGGGGGACGCGATGTTCTTGACCCAGACTAATCTTGTTCATTACCTTCTGTCTCGAGACGTGGTCACCGCGGACGCTGTCGTCGACGGTGACTTCGGGATCCTGGAGGTGCGGCGGCGGAATCGCAATTTTCGCGTGATGCGAAACCAAGGTGATGGCTTGTTCGTCAAGCAGATACCGTCGCTGGTTCCGGAGACTGTGATGTCGTTGCGGCGCGAGGCTGCCTGCTACCGACTCACAGCCACCATCGCGTCGCTCTCGGCGCTGAGGCGTTATGCGCCCCAGCTGGTTGACTACAATCCAGTGAAGCACGTCATCGTCACGAAGCTGATCGAGGGCGCGCGCAGCCTCATGGACTATCATCTTGCGCTCCCGCACTACCCCGCACAGCTCGGCGGCCTGCTCGGTCGCGCGCTCGGGGAGTTGCACATCGACGCTGCCGCGGCGTCGCACGCGATCAGCGCGACCGGTCAGTTCACCGGCATCGCGCCCTGGGTGCTGTCGATCGCTCGCGACGCCGAGTCGGTCATGCCCAGCATGAGCACCGGCAGCCGCGCGCTGGTCGCGGTGATCCGCCAGACGCCGGGCCTGTCGCAGGCCCTGCTCGACCTCCACGCGGGCTGGCGCCCGATCTGCCTGATCCACGGCGATGTCAAATGGGACAACTTCATGCTGATCGGCGAGCCAGACGCCGAGCCCAGCGCACCCGGCGCCGCGCTGCGCGTCGTCGACTGGGAGCTCGCAGATCTCGGGGAGCCCGCCTGGGACGTGGGATGCGCGCTCGCGGCGTGGCTCCAGCACGGCCTGCTCACGATCACCGCCACGACGCCGGGCAACGTCACCGGCGACACCGTGCGCGCGACCTGGCCCGCGATCGCGGCGTTCTGGGCCGGTTACGTCGAGGCTGCGGGGCTCGTTCCGTCGCAGGCCCGCGAGCTGCTCCACGCCGCGATGCGGTTCGTCGGCGCCCGGCTCGTGCTGACCGCCTTCGAGTTGCTCGCCAGCGCATCGACCCTCACGCCCCAGGCCGCGCTGTGCGTTCACATCGCCACCGCGATCCTCGGCGATCCCGCGCGGATGCTCGAGGAGCTGCTCGGACTCCGCTTCGTACCGCTCGCCGCCGTGGCTCGGCCGCGCGCGCACCCCGCGGTCCCGGCGCCCGAGCGGGCATCCCCGCGCCGCAGCGCCGATGCGTTCCCGCCCGATACGCAGACCCGGCTCGACACGCTGCTGCGCACCACCGAGATCCTGTCGGAGACCCAGTTCCGGTTTGGCGACGGCGAGCCGATCCAGCTCGCAGCGCTGGCCTCGCCGCGTGCGGATCGCGCATCTCCCGATCCACTGGCCGACGCGCTGGTCCCGCTGCTGTACCACTTCGGCTACGCGCGCGGCGAGCCCGGTCCGGTGCCGTCATCGGCGATGCGAGCGCTCGCCGAGCACACGCCGTTCACCGTCGACGCCGCGTTCACGGCGCAGCTTTCCGCCGCCAACCGCAGCCGCGATCGCTGGGATCCGGGCTGGCAGGTCTATCAGGTCGGTGAGGCTGGCAGCGTGCACGTCCGGAAGGGCGATGGGTATCGCCGCGCGATCCCCGGTGAGTTCGCGTTTTCCGGCGGCCCGGCACGCATGCCCGCGCTGGGCGACCACGTCGACCTGCTGTGTCTGCGCGAGTCACACACGCTGCAGTCCGGGTTCTATTTCATCTTCGGCGAGACCGTCGCGAGCGAGTTCGACGACGCGAACATCGTCCGGCTGTACTTCAACGCGCCGCGCGGGGCGGTCGCGGCCCTGGTCGACGCGATCACCACGCAGCTCAACACGGCCGCGGTGCCGTTCCGCATGAAGTGCCTGACCGTGACCCCGGCGCCCAGCCGCGCCGACGCCTGCGTGGTGTTCATCGCGCGCAGGTTCCTCGATTTCGCGCTGGCGTTGCTGTACGACCGGCCCGACGTGCTAGCGCTGCTGCGTCCGGCCGTCCCGATGTTCACCAAGGCGCTGGCGCCTGGCGTCGGTGCTGCCGAGGAGCCAGGCGGCATGCTCAGCTTCGGACAGACCCGCTGTCTGCTGGTGGCGCGCGGTCTGGCCAAGGCATGGCGCGGTGGCCTCAGCACTCACGACGATCGGCTGCGCACGATCGTCGACGAATTCGCGGCCGCCGGGCTGTCGCCCGATCAGCCTTACCTCAACCAGGGCAGCGCCGACCTCGCGGCTGCGCGCGCCGGAGCCTAGCCGATGGACCTCCTCCCGCATTCCTCCACCCTGACTCGCGCGCCGTTCGGCTCGCCACGCGAGATCGAAGCGGCGCCCGCGAAGGCGCCATTCCTGGCCACCGCGGACCGGATCGGCCACGTGCTGTGCCGCGATGCGATCTGGTCCGGCGCGCGCTGCAACTGGATGACCTGGGACACCGTGCAGCTTGGCGGCACGTTCACCCCGATCTTCCGCGCGGCGGACCTCACCTTCTACAATGGCGTCGCGGGCATCGCGCTGTTTCTCGCCCAGCTCGCGAGCCAGACCGGCGATCGCCACCAGCGGGCGACGCGTGACGGCGCGGCGCGCCAGGTCGCGGCTCGGCTCGACACGATCCCACCGGACGCGATCGGTCTCCACGGCGGCGCGGCCGGCGTGGCGCACGCGCTGCTCTGCTTCGGCGAGCTGACCGGCGACGCCGACGCGATCGAGCGCGGGCTCGAGGTGCTCCGCCGGCTGCCGCGCGACGGGCTGACGGTGGGCCAGCTCGATCTGGTGTCGGGCTGCGCCGGGACGATCCCGGTGCTGATCGACGCCGCGCATCGCCATGGCTGCGAGGAGCTGCTCGACATCGCCGCCGCGCACGCCGACCACCTGGTGCGCCACGCGGTCCACGGCGACGCCGGTGCTTGGTGGCCGGCCGGCGACGGCGCGACGCGCGGGTTGCTCGGCTACTCGCATGGCGCCGCCGGCATCGCGTGTGCGCTGCTGGAGTACCACCGCGCGCGTCCCGAGCCGCGGCTCGAACAGCTCGCGCGCGACGCGCTTCGCTACGAGCGCTCGCACTTCGATCCGGTCGCGCTCGGCTGGCCCGACTTCCGGCAGAACGTCGCCAGCGGTGGCGCGCATCCGGTGGCGTGGTGCCACGGGGCTACCGGGATCGGGCTATCGCGGTTGCGCCTCCTCGACCTCCTGCCCGACGATCGCGCGGCGCTGGAAGCCGAGCTCGAGGCCGCCCATCGCGCGGTCACGCTCCACGTGCTGGCGACGGTCAACGGTAGCGTGACCGACTTCTCGCTGTGTCACGGACTCGCGGGCAACGCCGATTTTCTGATCTCGGCCGCGAGACGATTCGGGCGCGACGAGGTGCTGGCCAATGCACGCCAGATCGGCCTACTCGGGATCGAGGCCTGCGCGCGTCCCCAGCGGCCGTGGCCGTGCGGCGTCCCCGGCGGCGGCGAAGCGGCAGGCGTGATGCTGGGCCGGGCTGGTATCGGCTGGTTCTACCTCCGGTTGCACGATCCGGAGATCCCCACCCCGCTGATGCGTATCCCGCGCCCGGATTCCAGATCTGACAACTCATCCACAAAACATGACTCCCAAGCTCGGAGTCCCGGAGAGCTCCCATGACTGACAAGTCATCTCGTCCCCCCGCTGGCCCGTCGGAGTCGCCGCCACGCGACGCAACGTCAGGTCCATCCCCGTCCGACCCGCCCGGCCCAGCCCGGCAGGAACCGCGACCTCCCGGCGCGCAGCCGCGGTTCGTCATCTCGCACCTGACCTCGGTGCATGTGACCGACGATGCCCGGAGTGCGAGCCGCGACCGGTTCGACCAGCAGTTCGCGCGCGCGCTGGCCGCGAGCGTCCGCGTCGTCAGCGAGTCGCCGGCGTCGAGCACCGGCCGGCGCGTCCTGGTGGTCGAAGGCGAGCTCAGCGAGCTGAAGGCGAAGGCCGCGGAGCTCAGCCCGGAGACGGTGATCGAGCCCGCGTTGCCCCGGATCCCAGCGACGGCCCGGCCGCGTGATCTGCTCGCGCAACTCGCGATGCTCGGCGCATCCCCGCCGCCCGCGCCCGGCGCCGGCGCCACGATCGAGGTGACGTTGCGCTGCGACGGCGAGCCGGTCGCGCAGGCCCAGGCGGTCCTCGGGCTGGACCCGATCGGCGGTGGTGTGTCGACCTCGATCGGCGGCGTGTCGAGCGCCGCTGGCGCGGTGAACCTGAGCTACGACGCGAAGCAGTGGCGGCCCGGCGTCCTGTTCATCGAGCCTCGCGGTGGTGCGTGGAGCGTGGCGCTGCGCTCGCCGGCCAGCGGGATCACGATCGACATCCCGCGCTTGCCGCGCTCCGGGCCGCTGGGATGGTGGCACCTGATCACCGGTGCGCGGCCGGACGAGTCCGCGCCTGGCCGCGGGATCAAGATCGGCATCGTCGACACCGGCGTCGGTCCGCACCCCTACCTCGAGCACGTCCACGATCTCGGCGCGTTCATCGATGGCGCGCGCACGGGCCCCGGTACCGGGCTCGATGTCCAGAACCACGGCACGCACGTCGCCGGCATCATCGGCGCGCGCCCGGCCGCCGACTCGCATGACTTTATCGGGCTCGCCCATGCCGCAGAGCTCTACGCAGCGCGGGTGTTCACCGCGACCGAGGACGCCAACCAGGGTGACATCGCCGCGGCCGTGGATGCGCTGGCGGGCGAGGCCGGCGTCGATCTGATCAACCTCAGCCTGGCCGGGCCGGCATCGCTGATCGAGCAGGACGCGATCGTCGCCGCGCTCGGGCTCGGAACGCTCTGTATCTGCGCCGCCGGTAACTTCTGCGGCGCGCCGGTCGCATACCCGGCGGCCTACCCGCAGTCCGTCGCGGTCTCGGCGGTGGGCTTGTTCGGCGCGTGGCCGAGCCCGAGCGCCGCGGCGGCGTGGAACGTGCCCACGACGCCCGGCATGTTCGCCGGCGATGGCCTGTTCTTGACCAGCTTCTCCAACATCGGCCCGCAGCTACTGTGCGCGGCGCCCGGCAACGGCATCATCTCGACCGTTCCGTCGCACCCCGGCGGAGATCCGAGCTATGCGGACATGAGCGGAACCTCGATGTCGGCGCCGCTCACCTGTGCGGCCCTCGCGGTCCTGCTGTCGCGCGACCCGGTGTACGCGACGATGGCCCGCGACACGAGTCGGTCGCTGCATGCGCGGGCCCTGCTGGTCCGCCACGCGCGGTCGATCGGCCTCGTGGCCACGTACCAGGGCTTTGGTCTCGCGCGCGCAACCGGCGGTTGAACGCCGCGCCGGGTCGGACATAGTTCGGTGATGGTCGATCCACCCGCCAGGCGATACGTCGTGGCCGCGCGCCCGCAGGCCACGCCCGCGGAGATCGCGTCGCTCGCCGACGTGCTGCGCGAGATCCCGGGCGTCGAGGTGGTCGCCATCGCTGGCAAGCGCGCCCAGATCAACGCCACGGCTGCCGCGGCCGAACAGCTGTCCGGAAGGCTCGGTGCGACGTTCATCGTCGAGCTCTCGCAGGCGCGCAGCACGAGAGTGTGAGTCGCGAGCACCCCGCCGATCATGGGAACGGCCGCGCTCGATCGACGCAGAACGAGGGCCGGCCCAGGATCGATGCCGGCGCCGGGCTCGCGGTGGGCTGCGCCTCCTGCAGGGAGGCCCGATCGCGCGCGCGGATCCAGTCGAGCAGGTTGAGCTCGCGACCGAAGAACGCGTCGACCCACTCGACCAGCGCCTGGCCGCGATGGCTGACCAGCCAGCGCAGCTCGCTGGCGGCTTCGTCGGACAGCGCGCCCGCACACAGGGCGCGCATGAGGGTCCCGTGCAACGCGAACAGGTCGGCGGCGCCGAGGCCCCGGCGCAAGGTGAGGATGGCCGTGGCGTGGTCGCCCTGCGCGAGCGCGAGCTCGCCGTCGAGCAGCGCGACATACGCGTTCCACAGCAAGATGTCATGGGCATCGAGCGTCGGCGCCAGGGCGGCCCGGATCTGCCGGGCCTCCGAGGCCATGTGGTTGCGCGCATAGACCGCCCCGACCAGCGCGAGCTGCGGCACCGGGCGGCCCATCAGCTGCCGGTCGTTGTTGACCGACAGCCCGTCGCGCAACAACGCGGTGAGCTCGGCGAGCACCGGCCGCAGCGCGCGGACGTTCGCGCTCGCCTCGACGAGCGCTACCCGGGCGAACAACGCCCGGCCCAGGTCGCTGGCATGGCCGCTCGTGCGCGCGAGCTCGACCGCACGCCCAGCCGCCGCCTCGGCCGTGCGCGCGTTGCCGAGGTCGGCGAAGATCGCCACGCGCTGCATCTCCTGCTCGAAGATGTCGCCCTCGCCGTTCCGCGTGCCGGCGGCCTGGTGACCCTGCAGCGCGGCCAGCGCCTCGGCGTGACGACCGGCGGCGAGGTAGGCATCCGCGCGGCCCATCCGCCCCGAGTGCTCGTTGGTCGCGTACGCGCGGTCGAACACGGCGACGGCTTCGGCGAACTGCTCCGTGCCGATCAGGACGGTGCCGAGGTCATGGAACATGCGAATGATGTCGGGCCGGAGCGCCACTGCGTGCTTGAACGCGTCGGCCGCCTCGCGAAAGCGATTGTGGTGCCACCAGTAGACATAACCGAGGTTGCCAAAACCGACGGCGTCCTCCGGGTACAGGGCCGCATAGCGTTGCCAGACCGAGAGCATCTTGTCCGGGCTGCCCTCCCATTGCGTCGAGCCCTCGACGTACAGCGCCTCCCGGTCGGACAGGCGCTCTCGATGAGCGAGCGCCTGTTGCCAGTGCTGTCGGCCCAGCGCGCGCTGATTGAACGTGTAGTAGTAGATGATCCCGAGCTTGGCGTGCGCCATGGCGAAGTCCGGGTCGCGAGCCAGCGACTGCTGCAACAGATCGGCCGCGTCTTCGTTCGCCATCTCGTCCATCTTGTTCACGCCGAGCGTGAACAGGCGCAGCGCGTCGATATCCGCCGTCGTCACCTGGGCGAGCGCTCGCGGGTCGCGATCGAGCGAGTCGCGCGATTCGCCCAGGCGCTGGCGCACGGCCCGGCTCAGGGTTCCGAGCGCGTCGAGGAGCTGGTCGCGGCTCGCTGCCTCCACGGCTTCCATGGCCAGGCGGGTGCCGGTCGCCGCCGCGATCACCTCGACCGCGATCACGTAACGCGCGCCGATGCCCGTGATCGACGGCAGCATCAGCGCGCTCGCGCCGGTGCGCTGGCAGAGCTCGAGCCCGACCGCCCGGTCGACGATCGCCGTCTGCGGCTGCCGCATCAGGCGCAAGGTGGCGCGCACCGTGTCGACCGGCATGAGATGGACGTGCCGCGACTGCTCGACCCCGGCGCGCAACGCGGTTCCGAGCGCGCTCGCGATCCCTGGTTCGGTGGTCTGCTCGGTGAAGCCGCCGAGCACGACGTCGATGGGTGCCTGGGCCGTGGACTCGATCGCCGGGGGCACTGGCGGCGGCACCGCGGGCTCGCGCGATCGCAGCTCGACCCGCACGACGGCGCCGAGCCCGAGCACCGCGGTGGCCAGCGCGAGGCGCGATCGCCAGCGCCGGGGCCTGGCCGTTCGCCGCTCGGACGCCCGTCCGGGCCGCTGCGCTGGTTCGCCATCGTCCGCGGCCTGCGCGGGCTCCGGATCGAGGCGCGCGGTGGCCGCGTCGAGCGCGTCGAGCAGCAGCCGCGCCGAGCCGATCCGCTCGTCCACACGCTTCTGCAAGCAGTGCTCGATGACCTCGCCCAGCGCGCCGGCCGCATGGCCGACGACAGCCGGCATCGGCTGGTCGAGCTCGGCGATGCGCAACAGCTCGTCCGGCGTGAGCGAGGTCAGAGGATGGACGCCGAGGATCAGCTCCCACAGGATGATGCCGGCGGCCCACAGATCGGCGCGGTGATCGATGCCGCCGCCGGACGAGCTGCTCGGGCGCCATGTACGGCAAGGTTCCCACCACGGTGCTCTGCGCGACCAGCTCCCCCGGCGGGCCCCCCGGGAGCTCGATGCCTGGCCGCGAGCCGTCGCGGGTGCCGGCGACGCGCAGCTTGGCGATGCCGAAGTCCAGCACCTTGAGCCCACCCCCCCGCGTGAACATGATGTTGGCGGGTTTGAGGTCGCGGTGGATGATCCCGTGCTCGTGGGCGCAGACCAGGGCTCGAACGATCGGGCGCAGGATGGCGATCGCGGCGCGCAGGTGCGCCGAGGTTGGCGGCTCGCGGCGCAAGCCCTGGCCCGATAGCCACGCCGCGAGGGTCTCGCCCTCCAGATACTCGAGGACCATGTACGGCCGGCCCTGGTGCTCGCCGACCTGGTGAATGACGATGATGTTCTCGTGCTGACAGCGGGCGGTGGCCCGGGCCTCGGTCAAGAACCGGTCGACGTTCTCGATCCGCTGCTCGGCGAGCAGCTTGACGGCCACGAAGCGGTCGAGCTCGTGGTCCCTGGCCAGGTAGACCTCTCCCATCCCGCCGCGTCCGAGCTCGCGAACGAGCTCGTAGCTGGCCACTCGCGTCCCTGGCGCCAGGGCGGCCGCGACCGCGCTCTCGGGCGGCTCGTGGTCGAGGGCGACGGTCCGCCGCTGATGGAAGCTATGCCGGCTGTTCTGCATCACGAAACACACGCCCGCGCAGGCGGCTGCCAGTAGACCCCGGTTCTGTCTCTGCGGATACGGATAAGCAAGTCCCTGTACAAAGTGCACCTGCCGCGTCCATCACCGATAGCGCACCGAGCCAGCGCTGACACCGACTCCACCGGAGATGTAGCTGCGATTCGCGAGTCGCTGAGCCGCAGCCGACAAAGCGTGCGTATGTCCGGAACCCTCTGGCACGGGCAGGTTATGCTCGCAGTCGATGTCGCTATCTGCGAGCCCGGGCCTGCTGGGCGCCACCGAGCGGATCAAGGATGTGGGCGACGCGATCGCGCTGCGCGGCTTCACGCTCGATGTCGTCGAAGGACCGGGTCGCGGACAGCGCACGGAGGCGACCGGCAAGCGCTGCATCCTCGGCGTGCACCCGTCCTGTGACCTGGTCCTCGCCGATCCTGCGGTGTCTCGGTTCCACTGCGAGCTGACCAGCGGCGAGCGCCGGGTGCGCATCCGCGATCTCGGGAGCAGCAACGGGACCATCGTGGATGGCCTCCGCATCCGTGACGCCGATCTGCGCGGCGGCAGCCTCATCCGGATCGGCCGCAGCGTGATTCGGTTCCAGTACCTGGGGCGTTCGACCCACCTCGCGCTGTCGCAGCGCACCCGGTTCGGCGTGGTGGTCGGATGTTCGGTCAGCATGCGGCACCTGTTCTCCCTGCTTGAGCGGGCCGCGGCCTCGGACTTGACCATCCTGCTGCAGGGCGAGACCGGCACGGGCAAGACCGCCACCGCGCGCTCGATCCACATGGAGAGCGCGCGCCAGCAGGGACCGCTTGTCCTGGTCGACTGCAGCACGCTCCCGGGCAACCTGCTCGAGAGTGAGCTGTTCGGCCACGAGAAGGGCGCCTTCACGGGGGCCTACGGCCGGCGCGTTGGCGCCTTCGAGGAGGCCGACGGCGGCACGCTGTTCCTCGATGAGATCGGAGAGCTCCCGCTCGATCTGCAGACCAAGCTGCTCGGCGTCCTCGAGAATCGCGAGATCCGCCGGCTCGGCAGCAATCGCGGTCAGACCGTGAATGTCCGGGTCATCGCCGCGACCAACCGCGACCTGCGCGCAGAGGTCAATATCGGGCGGTTCCGAGAAGATCTGTACTACCGCCTCTCGGTGATCGACATCGAGCTGCCGCCGCTGCGCGAGCGCGTCGATGATCTGCCGGCCCTGGCCGAGAGCTTGCTCCAGCGCGAGGGTGTGTCCGTCGAGCGCATCGCCCAGCTGCTCACGCCCGGGATGCTCCGGACCCTGCAGGGCTCGGCCTGGCCGGGCAACGTTCGCGAGCTGCGCAACTACCTGCAGCGCTGCCTGATCTTCGGCCCCGACATGCCCGACGCCGACCCGCCACCCTCGCTGCTGTCGCCGGCCGAGCCGCCTGGCTTGAATCTGGACGCCGCCGATGCAGGCGGCGGTGTCGCCGTCGCGCGGGGAATCCCCATCGACATCACGCGCACGTTCTCCGATGCACGGCAGAACGCGCTCGTCGCCTTCGAGCAGGGATACATCGTCGCGCTCATGCGCGCCCACGACGGCAAGGTGTCACGCGCCGCCGACGCCGCGGGCATCAATCGCACCTACCTGTACCGGCTGCTCCAGCGCCACAAGCTGCCCTACTGAGCTAGCGAGATCGGAATGATCATGGCTGGTGGCTCGGTGCCTCGTCCCGCAAAGGAGACCATCGTGCGGCGTGTCCATCCATCACAGAAGCGCTGGCTCGCCATGCCTGCGACTCCGGCGGTGCGCTACGACGACATCCACTTCGTGGATGACAACGTCGGCTGGGCCATCAACAGCAATGGCCAGGTCCTCAAGACCAGCGACGGCGGCGCCCACTGGGATCTCCAGGCGCAGTACGACGGCGAGTGGCTGCGCTGCATCAGCATGGTCGACGAGCGGGTCGGCTGGCTCGGCAGCACGACGGGCGGCACCCTCCGCAAGACCACAGACGGCCGGAGCTGGCAAACGGTGAGCAACCTGCCCGCGGTCTACCGCGACGCCGACCGCGCCGACCGGCCGTCGGCGATCTGTGGCTTGCACGCACTCGGCGACGGCAAGCACGTGTTCGCTGCCGGCACCAACGACCCCTATAAGCCGACTCGATTCCTGCGATCCGGAGACGGTGGTGAGAGCTGGACGTGCCGCGACATGACCGGGGTCGCGGCGCTCCTGGTCGACGTCCACTTCGAAAACGAGCGCGAGGGCTGGCTGGTCGGCGGACGCAGCGATCTACCTACCATCCGGCGCGAGGACGTCGTCGCGGCGATCTGGCGTACGGTCGATGGCGGCGCGACCTGGCGAGAGGTGGTGGGCGACCGGCTCGACCTGCCCCTCGGGGAGTGGGGATGGAAGATCCAGCTCATCGACCGCGACGTCATCGTCGTCGCCACCGAGAGCTTTGTCACGGCGTCGATCCTCATCAGCGAGGATCATGGCGAGCGCTGGCATCGCCGCGAGATCCGCGACGCCCAGGGCGCGCTGATCAACTGCAACATCGAGGGGGTGGGCTTCATCGACCGCCGGCGCGGATGGGTCGGTGGCTGGGGCGGCGTGAGCCGTGACCACTGCGGCCGGACCAGCGCGACCGAGGACGGCGGCATCACCTGGCGCGACGCCACGGCGGACTTCCCCGCGCCGGAGATCCCCGAGCGCAGCGAGCTCATCCGTCCCGCGCCGGGACAATCCATCAATCGCTTCCGCGTGGTCGGAGGCAGTGTCTACGCCGCTGGCAATACCATCTACAAGTACACCGATGCTCCGGTCTGGGAGCCGGTCATCAGCGATCGCCCCCCCGCTCCGTGGCTGTCCGCGCGTGGCGTCCTGGGCGTCACCGATGGCCAGGTCGGGTTCACCGTCGAGCTACCTGCGGGCGCGAGGCGGCTGATCGTCGACATCTATGATCGCTTCGCCGGCAAGGTGCGATCCCTGGTCGATGACGCCGGGCCCGCGCCGGGCCCGCGTCAGGTGGCCTGGGACCTCGCCGACGACGGCGGCCACCAGCTGTCGCCGGGCGCGTACATCCTCCGCGTGAGCTGTGATCATCACTCCGAGTCCCGCATGGTCGTGGTCGACCCCGCCGGCGCGGCCGACACCGCGCGCTTCCCCCGCGCGCTGACCATCCCGTTTCGGCTACGCCGATGATGTCCCCGCCGAACCTCTCGCTGATCGACGAGAGCAGTCTCGCGCTCACCCCGCTCGACACCCACGACATCCCGGTCGCTCGCCTGCGGGTCGCCACGGCGCCGGTCGTGGAAGCGGCGATCCTGCTGGCGCTGGCCGCCGAGGTCGAGCACGCGACGATGACGCAGTATCTGTACGCAGCCTACGCCGTGCGGCGCCCGCGCGATCCGGGCCCGCTGCGCAATCAGAGCGCTCTGCTCCGCAGGTTCATGCTCCAGCTCGCCCGGGAGGAGATGGGGCACTTGATGACGGTGCAGAACCTGCTCCGGCTCATCGGCGTGCCGCTGTACCTCGGCGGCACGGCGGAGTCCATCCATCGCAGCACGCTCCCGTTCCGCTACACGCTGGAGCCTCTCAGCACGCGCTCGCTGGCCAAGTACATCACGGCCGAGCGCCCCGCGTACGTGGCCGACCTGGCGTTGCGGCACAAGCTCGACTGCATCGCCGACATCGCGCAGGAGGCCAACGGCGGCCAGCCGCTACGGCACATCGGCGCCATCTACGCGCGTCTGTCCACGATCTTCAGCTCGGCGGCGCTCGACGACCGCCAGTTTCACGACGACACCGAGGAGCTACAAGCGCGCTGGGCCGACTGGGGCTATGACGACACCGACCGCTCGCAGCATCACTCGCGCAAGGTGCTGGTGTGCCCAGCGGCGATCGCGGGCCCGCCGATGGACACTGGCTCGCTCCGCGATCAAGCGCTGGCGGCGCTCCGGAATATCAGCGAGCAGGGCGAGGGATACCCTGACGTCGCCGATTGTCACTACCAGCGCTTGCTCCACCTGTACGACATGGTCGCTGGCCCGGAGTCGCGAGGGTTCAGCTACGGCTGGCCGGTCGCGGTCAATCCCACGACTCGCCCGGTCGATCCTGCCCCCCACCAGGATCCACCGGGTGGCCAGCCGGCGATCGCCTCGTACATCGAGTCGGCGCGCAGTCGCACCTGGGCAGAGCTGTTCAATCTGCGTTATCAGCTCTTGCTCGGCTACACCTGGCACTTCCTGCACAGTCCGGGGCCCCGCTACCACGAAACCAGCGAGGCCAGCGACATCAGCGACACCAGCGAACGCCTCGGCGACTACACGCCGCGCGGCCTGCTGCTCCGAGGCGCCTTCGACGAGATGCGTCACCTGCGCAAGATCGCGATGAAGCTGGTCACGATGCCGCTTCGCGATGGTGACGCCAGCGTGAACGCCGGGCCGACGTTCGAGCTGGGCGCGGTGGCGACCGGTGTTGCCGCGCCTCCGCCGGGACCCTGGTCTCATCATCTCGCGCTGCTGCGGGCCTCGACGATCCTGATCCAGGCGCTACTCCCGAGCGACGCGCCGCCCAATCCATTCCTGCAAGACCTCGAGCGAGAGGATCGCCGGACCACGGAGGCGCTCGAAGCACTCGCCGCGCACCGGCCGATTCCGGACCACTTGCATCCACGCAAGTTCGAGAAAGTAGTGAGCATCGTGGAACAAGCGGCTCGCGGATTCACCATCCCCGGCCACGGCAACTTCTGGACCGGCGTGACCTGCCCCGAGTTCGCCGCGCTGAGCTTTTACGGCATGCGCTACCTCGGCTACGATGCCTCCGCGCCGGAGCGCTACTGTGCCAGCACGTCTCTGTTCTTCGAAGCCGTCGGCGGTGCAATGCCTCGCTTCCGGCCGCCCATTCCCGCGTCGCGGCAGGCATTCATCCGGTGGTGGATCGACGCGCAGGCGCCGGACAACGATCCACCGGATCGCATCGGTGCACATCACGAGCGGAGCGCGATCGACGACGACGAACCCGAGTAGCCATGCAAGTACGACGACCCAGCTTTCTCACCATCTACTTCCGTAGCCTGGAAGAAGGGGACTTCGCGGCGCTGCTGCGCGGCGAGGTGCGCGTCACCCGGCGCTTCGATCCCGTCGCGATCACGCTGCTCGACCGTGAGGAGCATCCGCTGACGCCGGAAGAGATGGCGGCACTGGCTCGCCTTCCCGAGGACTGGGTCGAGCTGTCGGACGTCGCAGCGGCCGACCGGCCCGAGATCGCCCGGCTGGCGACGCGGGGCATCCTGCTCGCGCGCTCGACGAGCCCCGAGCCCGCGCCCGCCAGCGGCACCGATGGCGACAATCCTGCCGACGAACGGCGACGCCGCGACCACGAGCTCGTGAGCACCGCCTGGGATCGCCACGCCGCCGCCTATCACTACACGAGTCGCTGGCAGGGCCGGTACCAGGCACTGCCGCCATCGACCCACGAGGTCTGGGCCGATCCATCGGCGCGCTTCGATACCTTCGTCTCCGCCCACGGGACACCGGTGCCGACCTTTCGCGAGCGCACGCCGGGAGCGCGCTACATCGACTTGCCGGCGCCCACCCCGGACGGGGCGCTCTTCGATCTCCTGCACAAGCGCTGTGTCACTCGCCTCTACGAGCGTGACGTGGACTTGCCGATCGAGGAGTTCAATGTCGCCTTGCACACCGTGTGGGGGGCGCACGGATATCGGCGCATGTCTGCCGATCTGGTCCTGCTCCGGAAGACCAGCCCGTCGGCCGGCGCGCTTCACCCCATCGAGGTCTATCCGATCGTGCGGCGGGTGTCCGGGCTCGAGCCGGGGTTGTACCGATACGATGTCGCCGGCCATGGTCTCGAGCTCCTCCGCGCCATGCCGCGCGATCACGTGGCCGCGTTCGTCGAGCGCCTCAGCACCGGACAGGCATTTTTCGCCACGGCCCAGGTCGTCTTCGTCATGACCGCGCGGTTCTCGCGCACGTTCTGGAAGTATCGCGAGCACAGCAAGGCGTACCGGGCGGTGCTCCTCGACGCGGCCCACCTGTCACAGACGCTGTTCCTGACCGCGGCCCACCTCGGTCGCGGCGCGTTCATCACGGTCGCTTTCAACGAGGTCGACATCGACGATGCCCTTGGCCTCGATCCGTACCGCGAGGGCGCGATCGCGCTCTGCGGTCTCGGAGTCAAAGCGGCTGCCGGCGACAGAATGATGTTGAATCCGTCCCGCTACCAGCCGGGACGCAGCCACCCTTGACCGCACCAGGACACAACCATGGACATCATCAAGTTCGCCCACCTCCTTGCCAGGCTCGCGTACGAGGACGACTTCCGCCAGCGCTTCGTGACTGCACCGGCGCAGGCGCTCGCTGACATGGGCATCGATCCCGAAACCGCTCGGCTTCCGGCTCCACCGTTCGAGCTGCCCTCCAAGGAGCGATTGCAGAAGGAGCACGAGCTGCTGCTCCAGCGCTTTGCCAAGGAGACGACGCAGCCGATGCACGTCCTCATCTGAACGGGCCGGATCCGACGGGTTTTCGGCTGGGCCCGCTGGTCTTACCGCCCTTCGCAGTCGCACCTGGCGGCCGTGGGGTGGCAAGCTCACGCCGTGACCGAGCGTCTGCTCAAATCCACGACGTCGCTGTGCGGCGAGTGCAAGCAGGCAACACCAGCGGAAGTCTGGCGGTCGCGGGGCGCGTGGTGATGCGCAAGCTGTGCGGTACGCACGGCGCCAGCGAAGTCATCGTTTCGCCGAGTGCGGACTGGTACGAGTCGGTGATCGGGCAAGCGCCTGTGCTGGCGCGGCCCGAGCCACGCAAGCCCGTCTCGCAGGGCTGTCCGTTCGATTGCGGGCCGTGCACCAGTCACGAGCAGCAAGCCCAGCTGCCGATCGTTGCGATCACGAGCGCGTGCAACCTCGACTGCCCGATCTGCTACACCCACAACAAGAACGACGCCGCGTTCCACATGAGCGAGGCGCAACTCACCGCGATCCTCGAGCACTTGCGTGCAGCGGATCCCGAACGCCGGATCATCAACTTGACCGGGGGCGAGCCCACGCAGCATCCACAGTTCGAGCGGATCGTCGAGCGCTGCGCCGAGGAAGGCATCCATCGCATCACGATCTCGACGCACGGGCTGCGCTTCCTCAAGGAGGAACGGCTGCTCGAACGGCTGGCCAAGCTCGGCGCGCGGATCGTGCTGTCGTTTGATTCGTTCAAGCCGGCGACGAACCAGCAGATGCTCGGCGGCAACTTCCTCGAGGCCGCCACGGGCAAGGTCGACGCGAAGTGCATCCACCTCCACCACGTCGACAAGGTCAAGCTCGGCACCCGCGCGACCTCACTCCCCGAGTACCGGCTCGCGGCCAGCGCGCGCCCGTTGCCCGTGGGCCACGATCGTGCCGGGGCCGAGCTCAAGCGTCGAACCAGTCCACGCCATCAGCCCCGGTCTGCGGTCTGCGGATGCAGCCGGCTCCCCTTGTAGCGGCACACGGCGGACACGCTGACTGCCGGCCTCACCTGATCATCGGCGCAACGAGCGGTGCTCAGACCGACGCTCGGCAGGCTGCCACGGCCCCCTGTCACACGGCTGCCGCCGGGCACGATTTCGGCAGCGCCGGCGTGCCGATCGTGGGGAACATTAGGGCGTTACGCCGACCGGATCGGGTGCCAGGCTGACAGGCGGGGTGCCGGGCTGACACGCCCACGACGTCGCGGCACTGCTGGGCGCGCAGTGGATCGAGATCCTGCACCAGGTTGCCGCCATCGGGGGAGCTGCGTGTCGGGGCGCACGGTGGTGATGCGGGCCGGCGGACGTCGGCGGCAAGAGCCACACCGGCTTGGGGCAACACCTGCAACGGGGCCGCGGGCCGCAGCGGTGACCCGTACTGGCCGAGAGTCGGCATCACGTCTCGGTCATGCACAGCGCCAAAGCCCGGAGCAGCCCGGACGTTGCAGATCTGCGCAACGCGAATGCGATCTTGTGCTCCACCAACTCTCGGTCCGATGTCTTGCGAACGGCGGTGGGCAGCAGAGGCGACCTCGGCCGAGGAGTGAGCTCCACGAACCTGGCCCACGCAGCCACGCGGCTGGGGATGGCGGCAATGTCCCTGTCTCGACCGATGGAACGTCGCAAGCTGCCGACCAGCTTGAGTACTGGCAGCGCCGTCTGATCGCGTGGACTACTCGAACGTGTTGCCGCCGAGGTCGATGAGCGCGAACGCGCCATCGGTGTTACGCGTGCCGTGGAATACCGAGTTCTTGGCGATCAAGAGGCTCGCGCCGCGCGACATCAGTACCGCGGTCTCACCAACCAAGATGCTGTTGTCGACCGAGATCACGGCGGCGCCCACGATGTTGATCGCGTTCTGACCCGACACGATGAGGCTGTTCTTGATGATGATCTGGCACGCCGTGCGCGCGTCGATGGTGATGCCACCGCTCTCGATCGCCGCGCCGTCGATCACGACCGGGCGCACTGAGCTGCACACGATCGGCGCTCTCGATACGTACGGATCTGCGGCGCCGCAGCCGCCCGGGGTGAAGCGGCTGACCGCGAGCGCGTAGTCGGAGAATCCGACCTTGCCATCGAGGTCGAGATCGAGCGGGTTGTTCTGCGGCGGGGCCACGAGGCCGAACGATCGCGCGATCAAGAGCGCGTCGCTGCGGTCGACGCAGCTGTTGCCGTTGACGTCCGCGAACACCGGGAGCGTCGGCGCCGTATCCTCGATCACCGTCAGCCGGCCGCCGCTGACCAGGGCGATCTGGGTGAAGAACTCCGCGAGCGTGGGAGGTCCGCTTCCGGCGGCGGCGGCGGTGAGCAGCCGGGCCTTCGCGGTGGCCTGCGCCTCCGGATCCGTGGTCCTCGCGAGGCGAGCCCCGGTAACCGGCCCCGGATCGAACAGGTCGATCTGCACCGCGATGCCGGCGTCCGCGACTTTGTTGTAGACCTTGTTCTGCCATGAATCGAGCGTGTACGGAGGCGATGAATCCGTCGAGAACGGACCCGCGCATTGGTCGGTCGACGGCGTGAAGTTCTCCTCGCCGTCCGATGCCACCTCCAGGATTTTCTCGATCGCGGGCTCCGCGGTCAGCGTATCCACGGCCGCGCACATGCTGCCGGCGAGCGGCGTGTTGCCACCGCCGACCGTGAGCAGATCGAGCCCAGTGATCGTCGCGATGGCGGTGTTCTTGTCGACGAATCCGCCGAGGGTCTGCAGGGTGCTCGTGGTGTCGCTGAACGTGTACACGGCGACGCCTGCGAGGCCGCTGATAGCCTGGACGGCGATCTGGTCCAGGGCACGTTGCTTCGCGGCCTCGAACCGGGTGCCCGCGTCGGCGCGCACCGTGTCCATCGATCCGCTCGCGTCGATCAGCACGAGCATCTTGCGCTGTGCATGGGCGGTGGCGCTCCCCCCGATGATGGTGGCAAGCACCACCGTGAAACCGAGTAACAGAATTCGGACGTTGCTCATGATATTTCCTGCCCCTACTGATGTCGTTGTTGTTACGGAGCGAACAGACTCCAGCGGAGCCTCTCGCTCGAGAAACGAATGGCGTGATCGCTCCACGCCACGATTGGCCGATGGGGCCGACTCAGGTCAGCGGCACGTATCGCTCCACGCCAGACAGACACCCAATTGATTCGCGCTACCTGAACACAAGTACGATTCGCAGTGAGTGGGCGCAGCGCACGGTTCCCCGACGGCCCGTCGGGCGGCGCATGACGGCGCTGGATCGCCGAGCTCGGACGTGCAGAACAGGCCGGGCAGGCAGGTCTGGCCGGCACACGACACCCCGACATCACTGCGTAGAACACAGAGGCCCTTGTCGCATATCGTGTTCGCGCCGGCGCACGGAGTGAACAGCGAGCAAGACTGGCCGAGCTCGGGCAGATCTCGACAGATCCCGGATGTCTTGTCGCAGTATAGATTGCCGTCGCAGAAGTCATCGCACGGATCGCCTGCCTTGGAGATCCGGACGCAATGGCCGGGATCGGATACGGTGATCGACAGGCCGACGCACATGGTGTCGCCGCCGCATTGAAGCAGCGACGTGCACGCGGCTCCTGGCGCGAGCGTGGGCGTGCAGCGAAGCGTTTTCGAATCGCAGAACGTGCCGAAGTCGCACTGGTTCACGCTGCCCTTGGCGCACGACGTGCCGATATCGCCACTGACGCACTTGATGCCAGTGCACCGCAGCCCCGGTTCGCACGACTCGAATAGCTGGCAGTCCTCGCCTTCTCTGAACTTGCGCTGGCACGTGCCGACGCAGCAGGCATCGTGACAGCTGGAGCTGCACACGGCGTCCGGAGACGCGCAGTCGACGTCGGCGAGGCAGTCCTCGTTGTCAGCGATCGTTCCGCTGAACCGGGTCAGGCATGCCGGGTCGAACAGCGCGGTGTTGCAGCGCGTCGCACTGGTCCGGATCAGGCACTGCGTGAACGCCTCAACGTTGATCGATGTCCGCCCGTCATCGACCGCGCGCTTGCGATCGCGGCGCTCGGCGGCGAGCTGTCCGCCCCCGACGGCGTCCGCCGACGCGACGCAGTCTTGCACGTCGCGAAAATGATCCAGCGGGACGCAGCCCACCTCCCATTCGCACTTTCGTTTCTGGTAACAGTCCTCCCAGTCATCGAACGTCACCGGCGCCGTGCCACCGCAGATCACGGCGAGATCCGTGATCTCGGGGGAGGCATCGATGGGAGCGTCCGCGGGAGCGTCAGGCGGCGCATCGATGGAAGCGTCGATCGGTCCTCCCCTGCCGCCGGCGTCGTCCGCGCCCGAATCGTCCGCGCCCGAATCATCGATGCCGCCATCCGTCGGCCCGACCAGCGAGGGCCCCGATGGCCTGTTCGTGCTGCACGCGGACGCGACGACGGCCAACGCAAGGATCCATGCTGTCCGCGGGATTGCCATGTCCTATTGGCCCCCGGACCAGCAGACGCACAACAGGCGCTCCAGAAGATTGCAGGCGGCGCTCGCACGCACCATCCAGTTGGACGACGTGAGTGTCGCGTTTCCCTGCACGCCGAGATCGGTCGCAACCCCGGACGTCCAGTTGACGCAGGTACTGTTCCCGTTGACGCCGGTCCACACGACGCCGTCCGCCAACGTTGGAGCGGTCGTCGAGCTCGCAGCTGCCGCACGCGGCACCTTCGTCGTGTCGGTGAGATCGTTCCATGTGTTGGCCACCAGGACGTCATCGTCTGCGCGGTGCACCTCCACGGCGGCCGGGATGCCGTACAGCGTGGCCATCAGGGGGATGGAGTCACTGCCGCTGACGGTGAGGACGGCGTGGGTCCGGGCCCGACTGCACGCCCGCATCGGGAAGCTGTTGGAAGCGGTGGCAAAACACAGGTTGTCGGCGGTCGCGCGAACGTCGGGCGGCGCGTCGATCCCGCCGAACCGGTTGCCGGCGAATGAACCGACCGTCAAGTACACCCACAGCTTCTCGGCCCTGCATGCGTTGGTGTTCGGGTCGCAGCCGAACGGGCACGCCGAGGGCATGCACGCGGCCGGACCGGTATCGGCCGGCGCATCGATCGTCGCGTCGGTCGCGGCATCGATCGCCGCGTCGGCCGCGGCATCGATCGCCGCGCCGGCGTGCGCATCGGTCGCCGCGTCGGTCCCGGGAATCTTGTCGAGGCTCGGATCCTTGAAACCCAGGACGTTGCTGCAGCCGGCCATGACCAGCGCCGCGATGAGCATCGCCATCGTGGCGGTCTTCGTGGCCACCACTAGAACTCCCCCGCGAGGGCCAGCCCTGTGCCGCTGCCATGCACGATCGGCACGAGTCGCGCTGTCGTGCGCTCGGCACTGCGGGGCGCCGTGAGCAGCACCACGACGCCAGCGGCAATCGCCGCGCCACCGCCGATCATGAGCACCGTGGAGGTGGTGGCGGCAGAGCGCGCATCGCTCATGAGCTTCTTGTCCCGGGCGTAGTCCGCGTCGTTGCTGCACACCAGGGTTGGACCGCACAGCGTCTTCGCATCGCGGAACGATGAGTTCGCTTTGGCGCCGAACACCAGGCCGACCGCAACAGCTGCTACGCCTGCGCCGCCGATGCCGAGGGCCATGTACTTGCGTGTTGGCGACGCCGGGGCCGCGGGCTCGGTCGGGGTCTGGCGTGCGGGGGCCGCCGCCGCTACTGGCGTCGCGACCAGATTGGGGATCGCGAGCGTCTCGGTCTTGCCCTCGACGAGGGTGACGGACACGGCGAACGGTTCGAACCCTGGCGCCGACGCAGTCACTTTGTGGGTTCCCGGATCGACGTAGAGCGCGACCCCGAACGCGCCGGCGTCGACTGTCGTGTCATCACGCTTGACGACATAGTCGGCGGGTGGGATCGGCGGCGCCGAGATCGCGAGCTTGGGCAGGCGCCGCTCGAGCGCCGTCGCTTGCCGTTGCGCGTACTCGGCTCGCTTGGTGTCGCCCGCCTTCGTGGCGAGCTCCATCGATTCGCGATACAGGCCCCACGCGCTGGCGATCTTGCCGATGTGCTCGTAGCACGTAGCCAGGTTGAGCCGCGTACCGAGCACTGGGTCGTAGCGCAAGCTCGCCTCGAACTTGGGGCACGCGTCGGCCCACTGGTTCGCCTTGACGAGATCGCGTCCCTGGTTGAACAGCTGCTCGGCGAGCGCGCTCGAGCCCCCCGACTGCGATTGCGCATGCGCGTGGCCCGCAACGAGAACCACGATGATTGCGCCAAGTACCTGCCTCATGACTCTCCCTGATTTCAGTTGCGCGTCCCAAGGACGTCATCGTCGGACGGCTTCGCCGGAGGGGTCTCCGACTTCGAAGACGCACCGGTCTTCGGGGCCTTCTTCGGCTTCTTGGCGACCGAGCTCGGCGGCTGGGCGACCTCGACAGCACCGACCGATGCTTTCGCCGGCGGCGCGGTGATGGCGGGCCGAGCCGCTGGCGGTGCTGTGGCCGCTGTCGGCGTGGTGTCCGCAGTTGCCGCCGTGGAGGGCGTCGCAGAGGTTGCGGACGGCGTGGCTTCCACTGGGCTCGGCGGTGTCGCCACCGAGGGCGCGGGTGGTGCGATCGCGATAGGTGGGGGAGGCGGCGGCGCCTGCGGACGCGCGGCTGGCACCGCTGATTCGGTCTTCTTGCTGTCGCTCGAGCCGCCACCGCTCGAGCCACCACCACTCGAGCCAACGATGGCTACCACGAGGCCCCCTGCCAGCACGGCCACCCCTGCCACGATCGGCCAGCGCCGGCCGGTCCGTGGGGGCGTCGTCCTCGCGCCGGCGGCGCCCGAGATGGTCGATGGAGTGGCACGCCGAGCGGGGCCCGGCTCGAGTGCTGCGAGCTGTGTCGCCGGCCCAACGATGCTCCGCGTTCGTTGCACCGAGATCGCGGCCTGCGTCTGCGACTGCGCGTACGGCGCGAGCTCGCGCGCGAGCTCGGCGACGTTCTGAAATCGCCTCGCCGGATCCTTCTCGAGGGCGCGGTAAACGATCGCGTCGAGGCCGCCGGGTAACGGCACCGTCATCGTCGGCAGCGGATCGCTGACCACCTTGATGACCATCGACGAGAACGTGTCGCCTCCAAACGGCGGAGCGCCTTGCAGCAGCTCGTACAGCACGACGCCGAGCGACCAGAGATCGCTTCGATGATCGACATCGCGCGACGAGCGCATCTGTTCGGGCGACATGTACGCGGGCGTTCCCATCACCGCCTGGGTGGCGGTGAGGTTGCCATTGGTGGTCGGTGTCTTCGAGATTCCGAAGTCGAGCACCTTCAGCAGCGGCCTGCCGTCGGCCCCTCGCGTGACGAAGAAGTTCGCCGGCTTGATGTCTCGGTGCACGATCCCAAGCGAGTGCGCTTCGGCCAGGGCCTCGCAGGCTTGCAGCATGAGGTCGACAACGACGCCGACGAGCAGCTGCGATCGGGGGACGTTCGAGAGATCGGAGCCCTCCAGGTATTCGAGCACCATGTAAGGCGCACCCGACTCGAGGGAGCCGACGTCGATGACGCGCGCGACGTGTTCGCTCTTGAGTCGAACGGCCGCCTGCGCCTCCCGCAAGAAGCGCTGCACGATCTGCTGATTTCCGAGCACCTCCGGCAGCAGAAACTTCATCGCCACGGGCTGATGAAGCTGGAGGTGCATGGCCTTCACGACGACGCCCATACCGCCCTGGCCGAGCACCCGCTCGACGCGGTATCGGCCCGCGAGAACAGCGCCGATCGGAACGCCCCCGTACTCCGTCACGGGATCCCTCGCATCCTCACACTCCAGGCGTCAAACGGACCGCTCATCGCGTACTTTCCTTCACCAACACGGGCAGAAGCTGTCACTAACTGTAAGGCTGCAGTCCAGTCGAAGTAAAGTCGCAGCGACAAGATTCTACGGCTCCAAGATGGTCAGATGTCCTACCCGCAGCAACATGACCGTGGGCATCTCGTGCCAGCGCAACACGCAGGTGGTGGTAGCGCTGGCCCGGCCCAGCGGGGCGCAATTCCACAGCCGGCGTGAGCGGATGCAGGACAGCTGAGCAGCTGCACTACCACCAGCAGCGTCTTGCCAGATTCTGCCCGTATGTGGCGCTTTCGTGCCCGGCCAACGCTTGACGGTACAGCCTGTTGAGTCTACGTGTGAGCTGAAAATGCCAGGTGCGGCGAGGTTGGGGGACAAGGCGCAGATTCCGTTGGACGCTCACGGCTGTCCAGCCTGTCCGCATCCGGGCATCGGGCCTGCTATCCGGGGCTCGCCCGACGTGAACACGAACAAGAGACCCGCGATCCGGATGAACGATCCGGGCATTCACGCGGCGTGTTGCGGGACCAACACGTGGAACACCGTGCAGGGTTCTGCGACGGTGTTCATCAACGGACAGCCAGCAGTTCGCCAAGGGGACCAGACGAAACATTGCGGTGGCCTAGGCAAAATGATCGAGGGCTCTCCGAACGTCATCATCGATGGGGGCACCACCGCAGGCGTTGCTGGTACCAGCCCGGGTCCAAGCGGGGTAGGCAGCAGGGCCAGCGGTAGCGGGGCCAGCAGTGGCGCGGGCACTGACAACCGTAGTGCTGGCAGCAGCGCCGCTGGCGTTGGCAGCGCCGCTGGCACCAACGCGACCGACTCGAGCCGCGTTGCAACAAGTCAGCCGCCGTCACAAGCGACGACAGATCCGGAGCCGGACAAGTTCACGCTGTGGCTCAAGCCCGACGCGATCAACGGCGGCACATTAGCCGGCGAGACCGTCGAGGTCATCGATCCAGAAACCAAGGAAGTGGTCGCCGAGATCGAAGTCGACGCCGACGGTAACGTGCTCGCGAGCGTGCCGGAGAACAAGCCCTATGATCTGCAGATCCTCGGCACCGCCCACGTGATCCCGGGCGAAGGCATCGAAGACGAATCGCTGGTGAATTCGCAGCTCCACGTCACCCTGTACGATCCCGCGGGTGAGTCGCTGGCCGCGGGTGTGAAAGTCATCATCCGCGGCATGGGACAGGTCCACGAGCTGTTCACCGCGGTCGACGGCTCGATCTCACCTCAGCTCGACGCCGGCATCTACGATATTGAGGTCAACGGCCAGACCTTCGCCGCGCACACCCTGCGCGGGTACGACCTGGCACACGAGGGCGGCGCTTCGTTCGAGTTCCAGCTCGCCCAGGATGGCAGCGAGCCCGACTACGCCGCGATCGAGAGCGGGCGCAGCCATCGGCTCACCGCTGATGACATCGAGGAGGCGTAGTGGCGGTCAAGCTCCCGTTCCCGGACAACTTCGCGCCTGAGCCCACGGTGTTCAAAGGTGGGATCAAGCGCATGATCGACATCTGGAACACGCTGCGTGACAAGAACCCCGGCGGCTACGGCGGCGGCGCCGTGCTTCAGGCGATCGGTGGCCGCAAGAACGCGTGGGGCGTGCCTGTGGGCAACGTCACCAGCTGCTCGCCGTTCACCGCTACCGTGCTCGGCATGCTGTTCGATCCGAGCGGTGCCAGCTCGGGCGAGACGTTCGAGCCGGTATATGACGGAGGCACCAAGCCGCTACCGGTCGACTTCTACAGCATGCACCAGTCGAACTACTGGAACCGCAAGGGCTACCACGATGCATTCCAGTCCCGCGGCTGGGACTACGCCAACGACCCCGCCGGCTCGGTGGAGTTCTTCAATCTCGGCTACGAGGTCGAGGGCAAAGACCTGCGGCGCGGCGACGTGGTGGGGATCAACTGGTCCAACGGCGGCGGCCACGCAGTATTTGTCTGGGACGTCCACCTCGACGAACGGGGCGAGGTCGACGCGTTCTGCTACCTCTCGTCCAACGGGCTGAAGAAACTCGATGGCACGTTCGCCGGCAACGGAGTCTCGATCGGCGGTTGCGGCGGCAAGAAGTACCTCTCCGGATCGCGCGGTAGCCTGGCGACCGTGGCGTCCCCGTTGTTCCAGGACCGGCCGGACCACATCGTCGATGCCGAGTGGCTCATGCTGCCGAACAAGTCCAAGAAGCTGATAACCCAGGCCGCCAACTTCAAGGCGCCGGGCCCGCCGAAGAACGCGCTCGACTACACCGACTATCCAAAGAAGCCCGCCAACGCGCCGCCGAAGTGGGAGCCGCCGAAGTGGCCATTCCACGTCCGCAGCTTCAAGGCCGCGCGGTTGTGGGGCATCCATCCGCCCGATCGCGCACCAAGCACGGCCCGGCAGGGCACCGCGTGGCAGCTGGCCAAGCACCTGGGCTACGAGAACGCCCCGGAGTCCTACGCGACCGGCACCGGCAAGGCCGTGGCCCCGCCGCCACCGCCGCACATTGAGTCCGCACCGGTCGTGGTCCACAAGGGCGACGTCGAGAAGGCCAAGGCGCAGCCACCCAAGCCGGTGCCACAGCACCCGCAGCGTCCTGCGGTGCACCAGCAATTCGTCGAGCAGGCACTGGACCGACTGCACGCTGCGCGGTGGATCGACAGCCACCCGGGCGACCCGGACAAGATCAACGACCCCGACACGAAGCGGGCGGTCCGCGAGTTCCAGACCAAGTTCGCGGTCGAGCCGATCGACGGCATCGCCGGCCCGATCACGCGCAAGGCGCTGCAGCGTGTGCTCCAGGATCTCCAGGACGGTAAGCCGCCCCCCCATCATGCGCCCCCACCACCCAAGCCGCGGATCGATCGCGTCGCCTGGCTATGCAACCGGATCGAGCCGGGGCAGGCCTCGTTCCTCGCGGTGCACGGCGTCGATCTCGACCTGGTCACCCGGCTCCAGGTCACGCTAAAGGACCGCGCGACCAAGCGCGAGGCCAAGCTCGCCTGGGACTGCGTGCTGGTCAACGACATCGGCGTGACCCCGGTCGTGTTCCCGACGGCGTTCGAGCGCGGCGCCGAAGTGGTCGCGAGCTTCTCCGGCTCCGCGGGTGGCGCCCAGGTCCACTACCAGCACGACGTCCCGATCTACATCGGCAAGATCGCGACGCCGGCCGCCGGTGACTGGCCGTGGGACGAGGCGCTGTGGACGCCGAAGATGCGCGACATCATCGCGGATCTTCGCGCCACGCCCAAGCCGACCGGGCCGTTCGAGCGCTGGGAGATCACCCAGTACGGCGTGAAGGAAAAGCTGCTGCCCGGCGACATCGAGGTCAAGAGCAAGGCCGGCGAGGTGTTCGGCACCGTGTCGCTAAACAGCCTGATGAAGGCCGACATCGAAGGTACGATGCGGCTCGGCGGCAAGATCTTGAACATCACCCGGTCCGGCAGCGTCTACGAGCCGCAGGAGCAGATCGTCGACGGCAAGACGGTGATCAAGTACAAGCCCAACCCGGCCAAGTTCGATCCGGCCAAGAGTCAGTGGACCAACGTCACCAGCACCGCGCCGTGGGGCGCGGGCGCCAGGATGCCGCTCGTGCCGTTCCGAACGTTGGCGCTCAACCCGAAGTACAATCCCCCATCGCTGTTTTACAAGAAGGTCTACATCAAGCAGCTCGATGGCATGACGCTGCCCAACGGCGACGTCCACAACGGCGTCTGCATCGCCGGCGACGTCGGCGGAATGCGGCCGACCCACTTCGATCTGTGCGTCGGCCGGGAGGACCGCCACATCACCATTCCGTCCGTCGGCGGTCGCGGCGGGACGATCTGCGAGGTACAGATCCTGGGAGAAAGCGCGGTCTCGCGACCCGGAAAGGCGAAATGATGCGTGGATCTGTCCTGTTGGGGCTAGCCGTGATGTGCGTGGCCTGTGCGGCCCATGAAGCGACCGCGCGCGCTGATCAGCTCCGCCATCCGGCCGGCTTCACGTTCGCGCTACCCGACATCGGCAAGGCCTGGGCGCACGAGACCCACGGCGACGTCCTGGTCGTCGCCGACGACTCCGATCGGCTGCCGGAGCTCCAGCTGTTCGCGTTTCCCGTCAAGCAGGAGGGCACGCTCGCCGAGATCACCGGCCGGATCGCCGCGGAGATCGTCCGTCCGGGCGTCGAGCCGATCGCGTCGCCGCTCAAGGTCGCCAAGCTGGTCGGCACCGCCGCGCAGGAGGCGGTCGGCGATGCCCGCGCGATGACCGGCGAGCTGTTGCTCGACGGCGAGGATCGCGCGGCGTTCGCGGTGGTCCAGCGCAAGGGCCGCTCTCTGATCCTGCTCGCGATCCCCAAGGACGGAATCTACGAGCGCGGCGTCTCCAACTTCCGCGCCGTGCTTCACGGCCTGGCTCCCGGCGCTACCTCCGATCTCCGGTCAGCGCCGCCTGCCGCCAGCAAGCCGGCACCGCCCGCGGCGCCCGCCACGGCGATGCCCAAGCTCCCCGACATCATCGCGATCCGCGAGGTCACCGCAACCTCCACTTTCGCCGACAAGCACGATCTGTACGCGGCCTGGCGCACGATCGACTACGACGCCGTGCTCGACAAGGCGACGCAGGAGTACCTGCCGACCACGGCGTGGTGCGAAGGTAAGCCCGACGAGGGCGTGGGCGAAGGCGTGACGATCGCGTTCGCCGTCCCCACCTCGCTCGATGCAATCCACATCGCGGCGGGCGTCTGGAAGTCGGCCAAGCTGTTCGCCGGTAACAACCGGATCACCGCGCTCGACGTCGCGCTCGACGGCAAGGCCACGACCGTGAAGCCGGCGACGACCCGGACCTGGCTGTCGGTCCCGATCGGCCGCCCGGTCTCCACGATCTCGCTCAAGATCGCCGCGGTCGCCAAGGGCGCGATGAACGACTCCTGCATCAGCGGGATCAGCCTCGTCCGCAAGGACGCCGAGTTCACCCCGATCATCGGCATCGATGCCGCCGCAGCCGCGGCGCTGCCCCGCGCGCTCTCGACGATCCAGAGCGCGCTCGACAACCCCGACCCGGCCGGCCTCGAGAAGCTGCTCGACTTCCCGTTCGCGCTTCACCCCGTCGCCGGTTTCGCCGTGGGCGCGCCCAAGCCGATCAAGCACGCGAACTGGCACTCGCTCGAGGCCGCCTGCCGCGCGCAGGCCAAGGCCGAGGCCGCAGGCACGCTCGACAATTCGAAGCCCAGTGCCTGCCCCGGCCCGACCAACGTCGATCCTCGCGACGATCGCCCGGCCCGCCTGGTCAGCTCGGCCCCCGCCATGGTTGAAGTGAAGTTCCCTAACCACCAAGAAGTGCAAGAGCTCTGGCGCCTGCACTGGCACGACGGCGCCTGGCACCTGTCTGCGATAGACTACGATTAGTCGGCGCCAGCCATTGCCGCGGGTGGAGCTCGTGCTCGCCAGGGTCGCACACGCGGCTTACCGCCGCGGTCGTGGTCGCGGCACGTGACCTGACCCTGCGCCATTCAGCCATCCTCGCCACCGTGGCTGCGACCGCGCGGTTCTCTGCGTCGACATTCCGTTGAGCGCGGACGCGCCGCTTGCCACGCGACTTCTCGGCGCTCGTCGCGCGGCTCCGGGGCACGGACGATGTTCAGTTGGTCGTGTGCGCAAGCGAGCGCGACGCGGCGCATCCATTCCTCGTCCGGTCTGCATCTCTCCATCTGCCGCCGCTCGCCGGTCGCGTCGCGGAGCTCGACCGAGTCATCGCGGAGTACGCGGCGGATGCCGTGGCCGACCTTGGCGTTGCGCCGGGAACCATCACCGACGGCGATCATGCGTGGGTGCGCCAGCACGCCACCTCCTCGCTCCCCGAGATCGAGAAGGTCACGCTGCGCATTGCTGCACTACGCGCGTCGAGCAACATGAGCTACGCGGCCAGCCGGCTCGGGGTGGCGCCGGTGTCGCTGACGCGGTGGATCGATCGTCGCAATCTGCGGCCAGTGCTTGCTGTCACTTGAACGGATCGCGGCAGAAATCGAGACCACCACGCGCGCCAGCCCCCTCGGCCGAGGAGCTCAAGGAGATCGGCGCGTCGCACATATGATCGTCTCGCAGGGTCATAGCGGGCGACAGCGGCCGAGCCGCCGCGCAGTGCGGCGATGGCGCCGCCGCTGTCATGTTCGCGGGTGCCAGGCTGACCACCTCGGCCATCGGCGTAATTGTGCAATCTCCCTCATGAACGGCGCGCTTGCCCTGCCGAGATCGCGCCGGGTGGCAGGCCGTGCGACAGGGGCGAGGCAACCCCGACGCGGTGGCCGGCCGCGATCAGGCCGACGACCACCGCGCCGCCGCGCCGCGATCCGCAGCTGATGCGCCAGCCAGGCCGAGGGACTCGAGCTCGAGCCCAGCGACCAGCGCGCCGCGATCCGCAGCAGAGCTCGCCGGCCACCTCGAGCTCCGCGAGACCTCGAACTCGGCGACCCGCGAACTCGGCAACCAACGCGCCGCCATCCGCCGACCGAGCTCGCCGGCCAGGCCGAGCACCGGGCTGCTACCGTCGTTCGGGCCGCGACGCTCGGACAACCGCTGTAGTCGACGGCTGCCTACTCGCCGCTGGCCGTTCCATCGCGATAGTCCCAGCGCTCGCCCGCGGGCGCTGGTTGCGCATCGGCAACCGCGCCATGGAGTCGAAAGAACGTGGCCATCGCCATGGACGCCGACTTCGAGATCAGCCCGAGCAAGCTGGACAGCCGCTCGACGTGGAGCGGGTCGGCGCTGCTCCAGTCCTGGCGATCGTACGACTCCGCGGTGACGGATGCGAGCGCCTCGGTCTCTCCGACGGCGATCCGCAGCGCGTCAAGCTGTGCCACGATGTCGGTCATGGTGCGCCGCCGTGCTTGACCAGCTCGGCCGCGATCGTCGCGCCGAGATGAACCGCCGCGTTCGCGGACTCGCGCGCCCCGGACAGCAGATGCGCGAGGTGATCGAGCGGGCGCTCGCTGTCGTCGCTCTCGTCCGAGCCCAGACAGCGCCAGCCGAACCGCTCGAAGTGCCGCTCCGCGGCGTAGATCAGCGCGTCGGTGCGGCCGATGACCTCCCGGAGCAGGTCGACCGCGCCGGGGATGTCGATGTTGTCAGGGGAAGGCTGCTTCGATAGTCTGAGCGGGGGGTTACGGTGCTTACTCATCGTGACTCCTTGGCCCGTCGGCGGGGTTCAGCCGTCGGCGGGCCGCTTGTGGTTCCGCGCCAAGAGGTGGCGCCGCCTGTCCCGGATGGGACGCAGAATCGTCAGGTGTTCAACTTCTTCTCCGGCGCTGAACGCCGCCCTTCAGCACGACCAGACCAGGGCCCGAAGCGTCGCGCCTTTGCCATGCCCGGAACAGCCGCCGCTCGGTGCTGCGCACAGGGGCCTGGCGCCGCCGCGCCGCGCGATCCGCCGCCGAGTCACGCGGCCCTGCTCGTGGCGCTCTCGCCGGCGTCGTCGGCCTCGCACACCATCGCCGCCTCACATTCGCCGCAGCACAGCGAGAGCCCGGGGTTGCCCCACGCGTTCGCCGCGCAGCGTGGGCACGTGTACTTCAGCTTCGAGATCCGGGGCTTCTTCGTCTTCCCTTTGCCGCCCTCGAACTCCCAGCACGTCCAGGGGAGCAGGTACTCGCGCGGCATCGTCTGAAACGCGCTATCGAAGGACCCACTCTGCGGGATGTAGTGACTCATCCGGTAGCCTACCCGCGCACCACCAGGTGCACCGGTCGATGACGGTGGAAGCCCGAGGGCGTCCATCTTCTGCGCCCACTCCTCGTTGTGGTACCCACGGCGCCCAGGCTTCCCCTCGGTGAATCGGTGCAAGTGAGCCATCTCGTGCACCAGCGTCGATGCCACGTCGCGGGCGGGGCGCCGCTTGAGATAGGACGGGTTCAGGCTGATCTCGTGGACCGTCTGCTTGCCTCGCTCCCAGCGCAGCGGCGCGAAGAACCCGAGGCTATTCGCGTGCCGCGAGAAGTTCAGGATCACCGGCGGTAACGCGCCCCTGAACAGCGCGGTGTTGAAGTAGTCCCACATCGCCCGGTACGCGGCGAACTGAGAATCGGTGGGATCCATCGGCGCCTCCGTATTCGTGGTGTTTTTGTAGTACGTAAACAGTACGCCGTCAAGCATGAAACGGATGGTACGAACCAGCGATCGCCGCCAAGCCTCGCGATCGCCGCGCGCCGCGAGAACTACCGGCGGGCGCTGCGCGTGTTCGGACGCTTGGGAGCTTCCAGGACCACCGCCGTTGGCCGCGTGGTTGCCTGCCGCGCCGCTGCGATCGCGTCGTTGCCCTTCACCGCAAGCGCCCGATGGAATCTCACGGCTGCGTCTGCCACCGCGCACGCCTGCCCGAACGTCCAGACGCGCGACGCTGCCGCCAGCTCGCCGCCGTCGACCTTCCACTTGTGACCGAGCTCGGTCTCGGTCGCCGCTCGCGCAACGGTCGCGCCGATCCACGCCAACGCCGTCACGTCGATCGGTGGCGACCCGACCGCCTCGAACACCGCGCACCATTCGGGCTCACGCAGCTTCGGCAGATCGCGCCAGACGATCTCCGCATAGCGCTCCAGATGCATCCGGATGACCTCCGATGGGGTAGCTTCGCGGATCTCGGCCTCCGCCTGAAGCGCACGGCGACGCTCGTCGGGCAACCGTACCTGAAAGACCTCCTTGACCTGTGCCTGCTTGGGTCTTCCCATCGTGATGTTCTCGTACCACAGGAACCGCACGACGCGCGGTCAGGTCAGCTCTTGTGGCTCACGGCTCGCGACGCGCCAGCGACCTGATACAGACCTCCCGGGGAGGGATGGATCATGAGAGCGCGCGAGAAAATCCCGTCGGGGCCCTCGCCGACGACGAAGAAGGTCGCGCCTCCATCCGGCAGGGTTGCCCCACGCGCGCGCCCCGGGGCCGCCGCGAGCGGGCGCGCTGTGGCCGCTGCCGATGTTCTCCGGTGGCTGACCGTCGGCGTCGATGACCCGTCCCTCGGGCAACGCAAGTGGGTGGATCCCGGGTATGGGGATATCGTCGTAGCCGGCGAGGGAGGGCAGGGCCCAGGCCAAGATGTCCATCACCTCGCGCCAGGTCTTCGAGCCGTGTGCGGCTGTCCTCATCGTCAACCTGAATCACCGCGTCGAGCACGTTCTCGGCGGCTCGTGTGAGCGCGGCGGTCTTCCTTTCGAGCAGACGTAGCTCGTCGAAAGCATCCATCTCCATGGAGGTCATCCTGTTCTCCCTTTCGTAAACACGTCGACCAAGTCGACAAGCGAGCAACGATGCTCGCTTGGTAAGCGTGCTCGAGCCCGACATGCAAGTCAGCCCGAATTGAACGAGATCCCCTCGGGAATACGTTAAGGCCGGCCGATGGATCCGAGCGTCAGCACATGAGCCCACGAAGCACGATCAGCGTGAACCGCAAGCGGAAGCCGAAGATTGGTCGGCCTTCTCTTGGTGCCGCAGCACGGAGCCGACTTGTGACGCTGAAGCTCACGCGCGCGGAACACGCTGCGATCCGCGCCGCGGTTCGCAAGCTGGGCCCTCCCACCACCGTCTCGAGCTGGTTTCGCGCCCACGGCCTCGCGCCCCTCGGCCTGGGCGGGCCGGCCAAGAAGCGCGCGCCGAGGTGAACGCCACGTGCAACCTGGCCGGCCTGACCGCGCGCCGTCGCGGCAGAACCGCTAAGATGCCGAGCGTGGCAGACGCTCCCCGTGCAACGCTCGGCGAGACCGGCCAGATCTTCGTGACCTACGCAGCTGCACGGAGCTTCATCGAACCCGGTGGCTACAAGGAACACGAGATCGAAGCCGCCCGCCGCGCCTTGACCGACCTGCTGATCGACGCGCGTCAGCAATCCAACCGCGGAACCTGGCGCACCCGGAAGCGGAGTACCAAGCTGGACATTAGCGCCGTCGTAGTTACGGATCCCGGTCACGTTGTCAGCCCTGACATCGCCGAATGGTGTTCAAGATGTTTTCCAGACCGCAGACCTCATCCGATGAACAACTCGGCGAGCGTCGAGGGATCGAGCCGCTCGAGCTCGTCTACGAGCCACCTGCTGCGCTCCGCAACAGGCGATGTCGGATCGCGCTGGAAGTAGTCGCGGACGCGTCGGAACTCGTCGATGACGGCGGGCAGGTCCTTCAGTGGGACAGGAGCCCCTGTCTGAAACCACGTTAGCCACGTGCAACCGAGCTCCAGCGCGGCGGGCATCCAGTATTTCGAATACACGCCCTCGGTTGCGACCGGCAGTTCGTCGCGGGCGCCCGAGGCGGCTGCCGCCGCTGGCTTGAGGTACTTGATGACCACCGCGACCGACATCAGTCGTCGTCGGGCTGGCCGGTGCCCGGAACAGGGGGGAGGTCGATCTTGATCCCGAACTCGGCGGAGAACGTCCAGCCGGGAGACGCCGCGCGCAGTGCGGCCAGCGCCGAGGCGACCGCCGCGCGCAGTGCCGGCGACTCGCCGTCGATTACGAAATGGATGTGCCGGAAGCCCTGGATCTCGGCGAGCGTGGGCGCTGGCTGCCCGCCGGGGCCCCGGGTGGCGACAGCGTTCGCGAGCGCCTTGATGCGCGTCGTCGTCCTCTCCATGATCTTCTTCGCCGCCCACTGGGCAGGTGTCTGCTGCGGCCGGCCCGTGGCCGGGTTGGGTTTGTCGATCCCTGTCGCGGACTTGTTTTCGACGAACCGCTTGTTCGCGATGTCGATGCCGTCGAACTCGCCGAGCGGGCTGTTGCGCGCATCGACGAGCTCGACGCCGCGGATCAAACCCGAGAACACGTCCTTCGGCGTTGCCAGCGGCGCCTCGCCGGACTTGACGCGGCGGATGCGCTCGTTGAGCCACTCACCGGTCTTGGCGTTGTTGAATGCCTTGCCGAACCGCGTGCCGCGAAGCCCGCCGATCGCCTTGGTCGCGCCGATCGACATGGCGTACATGACGAGGCCCTCGAGCAGCGCGCCGCACAGCGTGCCGAGCGCTTCCGCGAACTGGCGGGCGGCGAGGTCGAGCTTTCGCTGGTCGCCGCGCGCGCCCCACACCGAGCCAAGGAACGAGCCGAACGCGCTGCCGACCTTCACCAGCGACTGGCCGATCCACACGACCAGCATCACGAGGCCGAGCCAGTTCAGTAGCACCATCCCGACCTCGAAGCCGGCCGCGGCTCCCGGCGCCGCGCCGACGCCGCCCGCGAGCGCGCCTACCGCGGCGCCAACAGCGGTCGAGATCGCGAGGATCGCCGCAGCGATCACGAGCATCTGGGCGAGCGATTCCAGCACGCCCCACAGGGCGGCCT
>Ga0302321_100000470_pt1 | contig 34958 bp, 53 predicted proteins | sample Fen_T0_1_FD_202505 | JGI IMG/M metagenome (GOLD analysis project Ga0302321, IMG submission 202505) | Peat permafrost microbial communities from Stordalen Mire near Abisko, Sweden - Fen_T0_1 | ecosystem: Environmental > Terrestrial > Soil > Wetlands > Permafrost | place: Sweden: Abisko... | reverse complement strand
CGCGGCGTCGGTCGCGGCTCGGGTCGCGTCGTAGGTCGCGGCTCGGGTCGCGGCTTCGGTCGCGGCTAGGGTCGCGGCGTCGGTCGCGGCGTAGGTCGCGGCTTCGGTCGCGGCGTCGGTCGCGGCGTCGGTCGCGGCTTCGGTCGCGGCGTAGGTCGCGGCTCGGGTCGCGGCGTCGGTCGCGGCTCGGGTCGCGTCGGAGGTCGCGGCGTAGGTCGCGGCTTCGGTCGCGGCGTCGGTCGCGTCGGAGGTCGCGGCGTAGGTCGCGGCGTAGGTCGCGGCGTCGGCAACGATCTCCGGCACCGGGGGGAGCGGTTCATGTCGGACCGCCGACATGCCGCGCGCTACGGCAATCGCGCAGGCCGCCGCAATTGAGCCCCGGATCTGCGCTTCCGAGGGGATGACGCCGAAGAGCTTGCGAGCCACGCCCTGGTGGTCTCGGATCCACCACACTCCCGCCGCGACCGACGCCGCGATCGCGCCGGTAATCGGCGACGCGACGAACACGTCGCGCTCCGGCACTGGGAGCTTCGCCGCCGTGTAGAGCCCACGGATCGCGGTCCGCGCCTTCGTCCGATCCTCGTCCGTCTGCGGCGTTGTCCGCAGAGCGTTAGCGATCCATTTGTCCCGCCACGGCGCGAGCTGCGCGCGGTGTTCGTCGGTCAGCGTGTAGAGCGTTTTTGATCTCATCGTCGTTCCCCTCTTCGCGATTGTGGTTGCCCGACGAACGCTCAGTCCTCGACCGAGCGGATCATGCTCGGGTGGTACTCACGCATGACGCGCACGCGGTATTTGCCCGGAGGCAGTTCGATCGGCGTGTGCCGCTCGTCCTGATGCGCGCGCGTCTGCGTCGACTCGACGCGCACCGTCGCCGCCGTGAGGATCTCCAGGCACCGGTCGATCGCCGCCTCAACGCCTTCCTCACCCTGCGCGAGTTCGAAGAGCTTCGCCTTCGACGCATCCACTGCGTGGCAGTGCATCGAGGTCTCGCCGATGGCGAGCACCACGCGCCCGCCCTGCGGCGTGATCTCCTTCCCCGCCTTCAGCCCGTCATCGCGGACCAGGAGAACGTCCCCCTGTCGGTACATCGCCTTCGCCACTGTCGTCTTCTTCGCCATGTGCCTCTCCTTCGTCCTTCGTGCCCTGAATGCCTGTGCACCTTTCGCGACGCGCAGCGATCGCTATGCTGCGCCGCGTGAACCTCCGACTAGGACCTTCACGCCGCTTGCCCTTTCGCTTCGCGCCACGGAACGTCCGGTCCGATCGCACCCCTCGACCATTTCGCGATCTTTTTCCGGTGACTCACGCGTGGCGACGACGACGTGAGCCAGTAGTGCACCGTCGAGACGGACACCCCCAGTTCGTACGCAGCCGCCAGCCGCGTCCCACACTTGGCCTCGATGTATTGAGCGAACAGTTCGGAGCCCGTCATGGCTATTCAGAATAATGAATCTGAAAAAACCGGCAAGGGGAATCGACCGCCGGATTCAGAAAAGTGAATTCAGAATCTGGTACGCCGGGTACCGTGCCGAAGGACGACCCGCTCACCAAGTTCGTTGCGCGCCTGATCGAAGCATCGAAGGCGACGGGCCGGACGGACGCGGTCCTCGCTGACGAGATCTTCAAAGTCGCCAGATCAAATGTGACGCAAATACGACAGGGAACCCTCGGTGTAGGGAAGACCGTAGCCGAGCGTGTTGCGTTATCCCTCGGCGTCGAGGTGTCTGATTTGCACTCGATCGCAGAGGCTATTGAGGGGGACCCCTCTGCGGATCTCTCCCCTCTTCTAGAGCGCCTTGCTGGGCATAAGAGAGTAGCGCTACCGTGGCTCGCTTCCGGGAAGGAGCTTTCCGTGACAGAGCGCGCCATATACGAAGAGGCTTTGAGGCTTATCGAGCAATTGCGGTCATCGGACCGGCCCGTTGCCGACCTTCGTCGTGATGCTGGTGATTTGCTAATGAGAGCAAAGCGTGAAGCGCCGCGAGGCGTTGCTCGCGTTGCGAAAAAGCGACATCCGTAGTCTTGATCGGTTTTCTCGAGGCGGCCTCTTGACGTCACCATGATTCAGATTCATGATTCTGAACACTGGAGGCGTGACATGGTGAAAGTTGGCGAAGAGGACACGATCAAGCTGGTCCCGTGCGACGTCTGCGGCGTCGAGCGGGTGCCCGTTCCGCTCGATTTCGACGGGACGGAATTTGTCACGTGCGCGCCATGCGACGGCGAGCTGGAGTCGGCGCGCGACGTGACGATTCGTCTCGAGATCGGGGCGCTGTCGTGAGCGCGGCGGCTCTCCAGGTCGTGAGCGCGTCGCCGCTCGCCGCGGAGTATTCGCGGGAGCAGCTCGATCTGCTCAAGCGCACGGTCGCGACGGACCTCACCGACGGTGAGTTTTCGTTGTTCGTCGAGGTGTGCAAGCGGTCGAAGCTCGATCCGTTCCGGAAGCAGATCTACGCGATCCGCCGCTTCGACAAGCGTTCGCAGGGATACAAGGTCGCGCATCAGACGAGCATCGACGGCTTTCGCGTAATCGCGCAGCGCACCGGCGAGTACGAAGGGCAGATCGGCCCGTTCTGGTGCGGCGCCGATGGCCTTTGGAAGGAGGTCTGGCTCGAGAACAGGTCGCCCGCCGCGTCGAAGGTCGGCGTACTTCGCAAGGGCTTCCGAGAGCCCCTCTGGGGTATCGCGCGGTTCGCATCATATGCGGGTGAGCAGCTCTGGCTCAAAATGCCGGAAGTCATGATCGCGAAGTGCGCCGAGGCATTGGCGCTTCGGAAGGCGTTCCCGGAGGATCTCTCCGGGCTCTACACCTCCGACGAGATGGCGCAGGCTGACGAGCCCGTGCCGGCGCCCTCGGTGAAGCCGCTCGACCGCGCTACGCGACGTGAAGCCGTGGAATCGCGTCCTGCACCCGCGCCGGCGAACGACGCGCCCGCCGCCGTCGTCGAGGGCGCACCCCGCACGCGCAAGGCGGCGGACGTCGCGCGCGAGTTCTCGACGCGGATGCGCGAGGCCGCGACGGCCGGCGACCACGCGACGCTCGCTGCAGTCGCGGAGGAGGTCGCGAAGTCACCGCTTGCGGCGGCGCTGAAGTCGACGCTGCAGCGGCACTACACCGAAGCCGTCGCGCTTTGCGCCGAGGTGATCGCGCGCGCTGAAGAGGACGCCGCGGCGGAAGCGGCGTTGCGCGAGCAAGAGGGGGTGATCTCGTGACCCGTGTGACCCTCTCCAAGCTTGCGCTCCTTTTCCACTGCGGTGCGTGGGCGCGCACGCACGCGCAGTGGCACGATCCGACGAGCGAGTACGCCGCGCTCGGAAACGAGATCGATGCGCCCTTCGCGAACTACATCCGCACCGGCGGAAAGAATCCCGGCCCGGCCATCTTCGACGACCCTCGCGCGCAAGCGATGTGGCGCGTCGCGCGCGCGTGGCTCGACGACAATTACGTGGTCGGGATGCGCGCGCAGGCTGTCTACGCGTATGACGCCGAGGCGGACAAGGGGCGCGAGATCACGCCTCTCCCGGACGCGCCACCGCGCTTCTACGCGCTGCCCGAGTGGCGCGCGAAGCACGGCATCGCGGACCACGAGGTCTGCGGGAGCGCGGATCTCGTCTGCATGGGTCTCGACGACGACGGCGCATTCGTCGCGATCGACGACCTCAAGGTCCGCGTCGGCGTAGACGTCAAGGACGCGACGTCGCAGCTCTCTGGGCTCGCGCTCGCCGCATGCCGCGCGTACGGCGTGGACCGCGCGCGCATTCGCACGATCATCGTCGACGAGTCGCGCGTCTCGACGATCGTGCAGTGGCTCGACGAGTGGAGCCTCGTCGCGGTCGCGGAGGAGATCCGCACGTCGCTCGAGAGCATCCACGACGCGCAGCCGGCGCCGGGTGAGTGGTGCGCGGATCGCTACTGCCCGCACCTCCCGTTTTGCCTGGCGAAGCAACAAGACATCGCCGAGGCCGAAGCGCTCGTACCCGCCGACGCGCTCGTGCGGCGGCGCGGGAACCTTCCACTGACGCTCACGATCCAGTCGCCGGACCACGCGGCGGACATCCTGGCGCGCGTGCGCGCCGCTGAGAAGGTGCTTGGAATGCTCAAGGGCGCGGTCGGTGAATACGTCGGCGAGGAGGGCCGCACGCTTTCCGACGGCTCGCGACTCGAACACACGTACCGCACGGTCTCGCGCGTCTCGAGCAAGGCCGTGGAGCAACTCGCGCGCGAGGCCGGCGCGACGGACGAGCAGCTTGCCCTCTGCGTCACCACGGCGCGCGAGGGCGCGGGAATCAAGGTCGTCGCAGCCGCGAAGGCGAAGAGGGGACGGGCCGCGTGAAGCTCTTGTTTGCCGATTCGCAATTCGCGCTCGTCGCGGTCGAGAGCGCGGAGGACTGGGCACGGTTCTCGTCGGCGGCGCTCGACGACACCGACGAGGACTACGCGCCCGACACGCGCCCGACGGAGCGCGCGCCGGCGACGGAATCGCCCGCGCTTGTCGGGCTCAGGGACTACGCGTCGGAGGTCCGGGTGCGCGCTGCGGCGCGCGCGAAGGTCGTAAGGGAAAGGCGGGGAGCATGAGCGAGGAGCCCGATCACGACGGCCTGGACGACCGCTGCCCGGCTTGCCACGACAGGCGATGCGGCGGCGCCGGGCCGGACATTCTGGACGAGCAGCTCGCCGCGCTCCGCAAGGAGGTCGCCGACGCAAACGCGGAGAGGATGGTCATCGAGTCGATCGCCGTCGACGCGATGAAGGTACTTCACTTCTACGGCACGGCGCATCCGAACGCAGTCGTGCGCGACGGCGGCCACCGGGCGCGCCTGACGCTGGATGCCCTTCTCGAGCGAGGGCGATCGTTCGCGCGCATCCGCGCGCTCAAGGAGCCGTCCCGATGAGGCCCGATCGCATCATCGTGCTCGAGCCTGCGAAACGCGATCTGATCTCCGAAGCGCGAATCCGCTCGGGCGTCCGCCTCTGGGGCGCCGAGCTGGAGCGCCTCGCGTCCGACCCTTCGACGGTCTGGACGGACCTCGCGATCGAGGTCGAGACGCGCTTCACCCTCGCCGTGCTAGCCGAGGACAGGCTCGATCGACAGCTGCGCGAGCGGGCGCGCCGATAATCTATTTTCGTCTGCCCTGTTGACGACTGCGTACGCAGTGTTAGATTGATTGGTGTCAGCGAGGCGCTGACGAGGAGGAGGGTAAGAAAATGGCTTTTTCAACGGTTGACGCGGCGATGCAAGTGAAGTCCGCGCTTGTCGCTGGTGGGCTCAGCGCGTTCGTGACCACGCTCAAAGAGCCGCTGAGGGCGGATGCGCGGTTCGATTTCGCAGGCCAGGCCGGCGAATGGGTCGTGAGCGCGGAGCTTCGCGACTCGCGGACGGGCAACGTCGTCGTCCGTGAGGTCGAAGGCGCGCTCGACGCGAAGCAGATCAAGGCGTTGGCAAAGGCGATGAAGGCCGACCTGAGCGCGAAGGCTGAGACTACGCGGGCCCGCCTCGCCGCAGAGAAGGGGGCGCGATGAGCGCACGGCAGGATTATGAGCGTGAGGTCTCGCGCCTGCGGGCTGCGGGCGGGGGCTGGACCGACGAGCAGATCGAGGCGATCGCACGGCGAAACGTGGCGTTTGCGAACGGGCCAAAGACGCTGGCAGAGTGCGTCGGAAAGGGCACGCCGGAGGGTCAATTTCGCGCGGTGTGTATCGACCCGCGGACAGGCGAGGAACTCGCGTCCGGGGCGGACTGGCCCACGCGTACGCTCGCCGAGTACCAGGCTCGTGAGATCGCGTTTGCGCGCGGGTTTGACCCTGTAGGTTGATTGTTGTCAGGCGCTGACGAGGAGGGTGAGACGATGAACAAGATGCTGACGATTCCGGCGCACTGCATCGGCAAGCTCAGTCCGGAAGGGTGGGTTGAAGAGCCGACCGCAGAGGAGATCGACGATGCGATCGCGGCAGAGAATGCGTAGGTGGACTCGGTAGGCTGATTAGTCCCTCGCGGTCGCGCTCCTCTAACCAGGGGCGCGAACGCGATCAAGTCGCGAGGAGGATGAGACGATGACGATCCGAGAGCAAATTGCAGCGTTGGTTGTCGAGATTGCTAGCCTGGACGAGGTGGCATGGGGGTGTGAGGATCGCGAGCAGTACCGTCAGGCGTCGGCGTTCCGAGCAAAGGCGCGCAAACTCCAGATGCAGCTCGACGCGTTGATCGTGGCGGGGCGCTCTGAGGTGCAGTCGTGAGCGCGCCGCTCGCCGAGCGGTTCCGCGCCGCGTACGACTGGATCGATTCGGCGGGCGAATGGGACGAGGCATTGGCTGATCCCGACACGTACGCAGCCGCCGCCGCGTGCAACGCGGAGCAGCACGACGTCACCGACGTCACCGAGGCGGCTCTTGTAGGCGCGATCGAGTGGTATCGCGAGCATCGGGCGCAGTCGTGAGCGCGGCAAAAATGACCGTGAGGGGACTCGGCGATGGGTGGCGACGAGGCGGCTCGTGTGAGGCTCGGCAATCCGGCAACGCTCGGCGAGCTCTACGCGATGATGCGCGATGCTCACGAGGCCATGAGCCCCGCCGAGCGCGTGGCGGACGAGGCTCAGACCATCCGCGAGTTAGACGCGATCACGAAAGGGCGCGGGGTCGCATAACATGAGCAGCAACCCGAAAGCCTCGCGTTGGTACTCCACGCCAGCGGAGGCGCGGAAGCGTCGCGGCGTGCAGGTCACGCTCTCCGACGAGGCGCGCGCGAAACTGCTGCTGCTGAGCGTCGCCACCGGCGAGCCGAAGAGCGCCATCGTCGAGCGCTTGATTGTCGCGGCCTACGCCGCTTCCGAATCGCGATCGGCCTCGCAGGCACATGTCGGCTCGGCCCGGTGACGCACTAACGAATCTGGGCGCCTGGGCGGTGTGGGGTAGTGCCCCGGCTTGCGGGTCCGATTGAGAGGTTACGCAGCCTCCGGATCGCGATCCGGAGGCTCCGGCACGACGTAGATGGGCCGATCGCGGCCCCCGTCGGTGATGTCCGGATTCGTGTCGCGGAGCGCCTGCTCGCGGTGGATCGCGGCGACGTAATCGCTCCACACGCCGCCGAGGGCGAGCGTCGAGCGGTCGATCGCCGCGGTGAGGTCGCGCACGTGGATCTCCCCGGTGCGCGTGCGGTCGAAGCCCCGATTGCCCTCGTACCAGGAGATCACCTGCGAGCGCGCGAACGCCTGCGAGGCGTGCGTGCGCCCGTCGCGCGAGCAGAGGAGCGCGTCCGGCTCGCCCGCTAGGTCGAGGAGCGCCGGCAGGAACGTGCAGAGGTAGCACGCTGCGCGCGAGACGAGCCGGCCCCGGTGTGGACGAAAATACCGCTCCCAGTACGGCCACTGGTCGACGGCGGAGAGCGCGCAGAACGCGTGCGTGTCGTGCGGGTCCCAACCCATGCCGGGCGCGGCCACGGGTGTCATCTGGAATAGTCCGGCCGCGCGCCCGCCGGCGTTCCACGCGCGCGGGTCGCACCCGCTCTCGTTCGCGGCGACGCTGAGGAGCTCCACCGGATCCACCTCGAGCCGCGCGCAGCCGGCGACGAACACCGGCCAGAATTCCGGCGGTAGAAGCGCGCTCACGGCGAGCACCAATTCACGAGCGCCGCGAGCAGCGCCATCGCCGCAGCGCCTGCGCATGCCCACCCGACCCGTTGCTTGAGGAGATCCATGGGCGGCTCCTCACGATCCGAATTTCGCGGCCTGCGCGAGGTCGGCGATGGCGTCGTCGATCTTCCGCGCCGTCACGCTGAGGTGCGCCGCGAGCTCGCCGGAGGGGACGAAGGGCAAGGCCCACTCGAGCACGCGCGCGACGAGCCGCAGAACGTCGAGCGGGCTCACCGCGCGCCCCCGTCCGCGGCGTTCGCCGCCCAGCGAGCTTTGACGGCATTGCGGCACGCCGTGGCCTGGTCGCGCGTCCCTGCCTGGTCCACGCACGCGAGCTGCTCCGCGAGGTAGTCGGCGTCGGCCGCAGCGCTGAGCGCCGTTTTCGACGGCGAGGGGCACGCGCTGAGCACGAGCGCGGCGAGCATCAGGAGTATCCAGGTCATCAGCATCTTCACGGCGCACCATCCTTCTTGGGCTGCTTCGAGATCCAGCCCGTGAACCATCCAATCGCGCCCGTCGCCGCGGACGCTACGAGCGCCCCGGCTACGAGCCCCTTCAGCGCGAGCAACGTGAGGAGCGCGAGCGCCCCGAGCACGAAGAGCACGGCCAAACTCACGAGTCTCCAATCGAGCGTCACGAGTCACCTCCGAGGTCATGTTGTGAGGCCATCTCCGCGCGGATGGCCCGATCGCGTGTTTCGTCGAGGCGCGCGCGGAGCGCAGCGTGGTCCGATTGCATGCGGCTCACGATGTGCTCGAGCTGCTGCTGCCCGCGTTCGAGGAGCGGGATGCGGCCGACGATCTCGAGTTTCACCTCGTGCTTCTCGATGAGGGCGACCGCGGTCTCGATGCGCTCGGTCTGGCGCCCGCCGCGCCACACGATCGTCCCCGTCGTTATTGCGCACCCCAGAAGAGTCACGCCGCACGCGATGATCGAGGCGATGACGTTGATGTCCACGGCTAGGCTCCTGACGTGATGTCTTGGGCTGCAGGCAACGCTGCTGCGACTACGACCGAATCTGCTGGGGTTGCATCGTTCCACGTCGCATCCAGTGCGGTGGCCGTGCCGATGGTCACCGCCGGCAGATCAGCCTTCACCGTGGGGAGGATCGCCTGCACGTTGGGCGTCGACAGAAACGCCCATTGAGTCAGCGTTCTATGTTTTAGCACCGGCGCCTCGTGGACCGTTGACGACTGCGCAGGGGGCGCATGCACGCCTCCTCCGATATCGACGCCGGGCTTCGGATAGCCGAGCCTCGTATCACAATCGGACTGCGTAGACTGCGCGTCTGTCGCAGCGACAAAGATAAACGCGTTCATCAGTAGTACCCGTATCTAGTTCGAATATATGCTTCAACCTGTTGCAATTCCGGAACCGACAGCGCTCGACCGTAGACGATACATTCCGCGAATGACCCCGTCAGGAAGAGCGCGGGCGTATGATTGCTGCCAACAAACAACGTTTGGGCAGTCGTGCCTGTCCCCGGCGGCGACCCCGCGGTGGTAGCACCCAGGTCAACACCATTCGCGCGGATGGTATGTCCAGCCACCGTTCCGTCGAATGTCCTGACGATGGTTCTAGGGGAGGCGTTTACGCCCCATGCCGCTCCTAGGTTCGCCGTGCAACTCACGGCACTTCTCGAGACGAACGAGGAGAGTCCCGTACTTGCGAATAGGTAGTCGGTAGAATCATTCTGAAAGACGGCGAAGTATGAGGATGCCGTCGTGTTTTTGACGGCGAAAATATACGTGCCGGGGCCGAGTGTGACCGTCCCTGTCGTGTGCATAGACGACGTAGACCCGTCCCACGTTAGGGAAGGCTTGCCGCCGTAGGCCGCGTCGGAGGCGACGTACAGCGGTTGGTTGAGCGCCGTGCCCTGGACAAGGTGGTTCCCATTCCCGCTTTGATCGGCCCACGCGCTGACGTTGCTCCCGTTGAGCGTGATCCCGAGGTCGCCGCGCGTCCAAAGGAGGAGGTTCGCAAGCTGCGTCGGAAGGAACGTGTTCGATGACGCGTTGGGGCCGCTGCGCCGGCTCGCGCGCAGCGTGCGGCGACGGCCCATCGCCTGGACGCAGTCCTCCGGCGAGATGAGGCGTGTGCCGCGCGGTGAGGGGGTGAAGAGCGTGGATAGCATCACACGCTCTACTTCTGGCTCGAGAGGGGCGCGGAGATTCGATACCGCATCTGCGCCGCGCTCGCGCGTGAGCGGACGTTGATGTATTTGTCGAACGTGGCCGAGACCATGTAGTCGATGAATTGCCCCTTCGGGATGATCTCGCAGCTGGCCGCCGTGCTGTTCGCCGCAGGATCCGGTGCAGCCGTACCCGCCGCGTCGAAGATCACGCAGAGGTCATCGCCGTCCGCGAAGATGCGGATCATGTTGTAGCCCAGCATGGCCACCCCGGCGGCGTTCGCGCCGTCCGGCGGCTGCTGGAGCACATCATTATCCAGTCGCACATGTGAAACAGTCGTCGTCGCCGCGACGCATCGGCACCCTCGCGGGTCCGGCGGCGACAGCGTTGCGCCATTCACGCGCGGAGCCGGCACGAACACTTCAATCTCTTCCCATCGCGGCATGGCTACTCTTCTCCTCGTTCCAGGCTTTCGCTCGCCGACGCGAGGCCGAATGCCTGCGACAGCTTCCCGGAGCGCCGGCGCGACGCCGGCCCCGCCTGGTCCTTCTGCGCGGCGACGTAGGCCTGCTGCCTGCGCGCGATACCGTCGGGCGCGAGCGCGGGCGTCGTCGCGATACCGAACGCTTCGCCGAGCTGGAGGCGCTCCTGTCGGGAGATTGGACGCGCAGTCTCCTGCATCTGCATCAGCACGCGCTTCTGCACGTCGGCGTAGATCTTCGGGTAGACCTCGCGCGCAGCGGCGATCGTGTCGGGATCGAGTCGGCCCGCGCGGAGGTCGTGGATGACCGTGAGCGGCTCGTCGACGGCCCGTTCCTTCCGCAGCCAGCGCGCCATCTCCGAGCGGCTCGGGGGCGTCTCTAGCCCCGGGCGCAGCGGGTCGAGGTGCGCCGCTGGCGGAAGCTCCTTGGAAAGGTACGAGACCGCGCGCTGGATTGTGGACGATGCCTCGCGCGCGGCGTCCGGGGCGTCCTTCGCGATCGCGGACAGGTGCTGATCCGCCGCGCCGCCGAGATCCGGGTGCTGCGCGAGTTCGCGCACGGCGCCGGCGCGCGAGGCGAACCGGTCTTCCATTTTCTCCTCGGTGCGCTCCTCGCGCGCGACCTCGGGGAGAGCTTCCTGATGCGTCGGGAAGATGCCGGAGATCCGCGGTGTGCCGCGTTCCACGTAGTCGGTCACCGCACGCTCGATCGCCGTGTCGACCTGCGCGACGTGCGCGGAGACTGCCTCGAGCCCCCCAACGTGGCCGAGCGCGTACGCCGCGAGTCTCTGCCCGCGCTCCCGCACGAATCGGTGGAGCGGCCCGGCGGCGAGCGAGACAGCGCCGGCGAGCGGATGTCCCGCCACGATGGCGCCGATACCCGCGCTTCCGCCGGCGCTCCCCGCGATCGTGTCGGTGAGCGAGAAGACACGGTTTGTGAGCCCACGCGCAACCTTCGTTTCGAGGCTGTCGTGGATGAGCGACAGCGCCTGAAACTTCGAATTTAGAGCGCGGAGCGGCGCGGCGAATTCCTTGCCGGCGGCGCGCGCGGCTTCCTCGCCCGTGTCGGCGAGGTAATCGCCGAACGTCCCATAGAACTGCCGCAGAACGTCCGTCTTCCCCTTCGCGTCGAGGACGCGGCTCTCGTCGTAGACGAGCCGGCCGAGCGCGCGGCGTTGCTCCCAGAGGTCGGCGAGCGGCAGGCGATGCTCGTTGATCGCCGCGCCCATCTCCTCCTTCGTCGCATTCAAGCGCGCCTCGCGGAGCGTCTCGCGGATCTTCCGGATGTCTGCGAGCTCGCTTTCGCTTGCGCCCTTCGCAACCATGTCGCGCTCCGCGGCCTCGAGCGAAATCTCCTGCGGCGTCGCAGCCGCGGCCTCGACGCCGCGCGCGCTCGCATAGAGTTTCTCGCGCAGGCTGTCCCGATACTTCTCGAGCCCTGCGACGACGTTTTCGCGGCCCGCGTCTTTTCGAACCTCATCGATCATTTCGTCGAGGCGCCCCATCAGGTCCTTCGGGTTGCCCATTGCTCCGCTCTGCCTGTAGAGGTCCCCAATCTCCTTGCCGACCCCCTCCTTCGCCTCCGCCGCCTTCGCAAATTGCTCCTCGACGGAGAGCCATGGATCGTCCAAGCCGACGTCGCGCGCGACGCGCCCGAGCGTCTCTGTCCCGCCCTTGACGCGCTTCATCGCCTGCTTGGTGAGCGAGATCCCGCTGTTGATGTCCCTCCACATCGCCTGATCAGCCTGCTTCTCGAGATAGGGAGCGAGCCGCTTCGACCCCTCGCGGATCCCCGTCGCCAGCGTCTCCGTTCCCGCGCCAATGACCGCGCCGCCGAGCGCGCCGTACAGCGCACCGGTACCCATCCCGGCCACGATCTTCTCTCCCGTCAGGTCTGCCGGCTGTTGCGACAGCGCCTGTTCCGACAGGGTGTTCATGAGACCGAATTCGGCCCCCTCGATGCCCCCTCGCGCGCCGAGCGCCACGCCGCGCGCGAGCGCGCGCGCCCCGAGGCCCGTCGCCGTCTTCGTCACCGCGCCGCTCGTCGCGCGCGCGAGGAGTCCCGCTCCGCCCTCCTCCGCAAGCGCGCCGAGGCCCGCGCCTGGTACCGCGGCAGCGCCGAGCGCCATACCCCCGACTTCGCCGACGGTCCGCGCGAACGGGTGGAGCTCGTTCGAGGTCTGCACCGCCTCCTTCCACGTATCGGGGAGCGCCGCATCCGAGACGCCGAGGGAAAGCCCGCGCGCGAGGCCGGCGCCGCCGGCGACGGCCATTCCCTTGCCGCCGCTGTACTCTTGCCGGAGCTCTTCGGCGTGGCGGTCCTCGTCCGAGATGAGCGAGGCCCCCTTTGCGAGGACATCGGAGATATGCCCAGGGTCTACGGTCGATACGGCGCCGTCGGGCGTGGAGACGGAGATCGGTTTGACCCCAGAGAGATTGACCTCGCCCGCCTGGAATCGCGCCTGCGCCTCCTCCGGGGGCACCCATGAGGTGAGCCCGGTCGTTTTGTCGTAGACCTGGACGGTGCTCGTCGGCTCCGGAGCCTTCTCGGGCTTCAGAGAACGCGACAGCGCGATCAGGTCTCGCGACTCCTCGGGCATCTACCGGCGTCCTCCGGCGTGCGGCGCGGGTGGTGTCCAGGGGCGGCCCCCAGACTGCGACGCGGCGGCGCGATCGAACTGCTCCAAGAAGCGCGTGCGCGTCGACTCGAGCACCTTCTCGCTCGCGCCCATGCCGAGCTGGTCGAAAATGTCCGGAACCATCGCGCCGACCGCCTGATCCGCAACCTCCTGATCGCCCTTCGACATGGCGCCCTGCCCGCGCTGCACGGTGACGAGTTGCGCGGTTTCGGCCTGGAGCGACTTGAGCTGCTTGACGACATTCCGAGCTTCGAGCGGGCTCGTGAGGCTGATCTGTTTTCGCAGCTGGAGCGCCTTATCGATGTTCGCCTGAATGTTCGACGTCGCTGCGGACTGCGTACGTAGCGTCTTTGCCTCGGTCTCGGTGTTGGCGACGAACTGCCGCCCATCGGGTCCCGTGACGAGCAGTTTCGGATCGACGACGCTCGCACCCGCCGCCGGATTCGGCGCCGACGTCGTGGACGAGTGTGTCGTGGTCTTATCCGCCGTGAGCGAGTCGAGATGCGCGCCGAGCTGCATCTGTTCTTTCGCGACGTCGCGCTTCATCGCCTCGATCTTCGCCCGCTCGAGCGGGTCCGACGCCACGGTGAGCGCGAGATCCGCCTGCTTCTGCACGACCGCGAGGCCGCCGAGCCGCGCCGCTGCGCTCCGCTCCGTCTCGTCGTGAAACGCGGTCTTCGTCATGTCATAGAGCTTCGACTTTTCCGCGACCGCGGCGCGCTTGGATTGGATGTTGTCCCGCTGCGCAGCGACATCATCGTCGATGAGCCCGCGCACGAGCTTCGCGCCCTCATTCGGAGTATGCGAGTAGCCGCCCTGAAATCCCCCGGCGACCATCGCGATCACCGCGCCGATCTTCTGCACGACGCTCGCGTCGTGAAACCACCGACCCGGATCGACCTTCTCGTTCGCGATGTCGTCGTTCATCGCGTCGAGCGCCGCGCGCTTCTCCGCGAGCTTCGCGGCATGCTCGTCCGATTGCCTTTGCGCCGTGGCATTGCTCGCCTGCATCGCTTCGATCTCGGCGTTCATCCCGGCGACGCGCGCGCCCTGGACCCTCGGCTGCCCCTCTTCCTGCAGCTTTGCCTCGCGCTCGCCGGCGCGGAACATGTCCGCCTCGGCGCGCTTCGTCTGCTCGGAGAGCTTGATCCCCTTCTGCGTGCTAGCGCCGCCTGTCGTGGTCGAGAGCATCGCAGGCTGCGGCGGCGCGCTCTGCGGCGCCATGCCGGCGCCTGGCGGGGGGCCGGAGTAGCCGACCGTCTGCTCCGGCGCGAGCGCGCGCGTAGGGTCGGACCAGCCCGGCGGCTTCGTGTGCGCATTCGAGAGCGACGATGGGGGCATCGCAGAGAGATCCATCCCCGCGCTCATGGGTCGCTGCGGCGCCGCAGGCTGCGGGTTCTGAAGCGCTGCGAGCCCCGCGTCGAGCGGTGCCGAGGCGGGTGCTGCGGGCGCGGGCGGCGCGTAGCCGCGCGCCATCGCCTGCGCATAGAGGCGCGCGTTCTCCTCGTCGGAGAGGGCAGGCATCGTCATCGCCGTCTCCCATGAGAGAGCAGGCTCTCGAGCTCGTCGATGCGCTGCTGTTGGCGCCCGGCCGTCGCCGCGAGCGCGGAGACCATCGGAGCGATCTCGATCGCCTTGCCTTCTGGCGTCTCGCGCACGATGCGCCGGCCGGCATCCGTCTTCTCGACGTTCTGCGCGAGGATCCCGAGATACCGGCCACCGCTCGGATTCGACGACGGCTCGTGTCGCTTCTCCTTGTAGGCGTAGGAGTACGGCTCGAGCGAGCGCGCGAAGTCGTCGATCTCCTTCCCGTCCGATTTCAGATCGGCTTTGAGACGTTCGTCGCTAAACATTGCCGCGGCGCCACCCATCGATGCCGCCAACCCGGCGACGCCGGAGATCATCGCGCGCTTGTTCTCGGCTTCCTGCTTCCGCCTTTCGGTCTCCTGCGCGGTCATCGACTGAAACGCCGAGGTGTCGGCTCCGAGCTGCGCCTGCATCGTGTCCGACGCTAGCCCCGAGTAGCCGAGCGCGGTCTGGTCATTGAGCGCGCGCTGCTGCGCCTCGAGCCCGGCCTGTTGCATGGCGGTCTGCGCGTCGAGGCCCTGCGCCTGGAGGTCCTGCGCGCGCTGCGCCTGCGCCGCCTGAGAGTACTGCCCGCGCGCGGTCGCCATCTCCTGCGCGCGCAGCGTCGCCCCCTGATTGGCGCCTTGCATCTGCATCTGCTGCCCGGCGCTCGCCGCGTTTCGGTTCGCGAGCGCGATGTTGGCGCCGCCCCCGCGCGCGCTGTTGGCCATGGCCATCTGCGCGCTTATCGAGTCGACGGTGCCCTGATGCATCATATTCTCGGCAGCGCTCGGCGTCTTGCCGTACGCGGCATCGCGCATCAGGCCGAGCGAATCCTGCGACTGCCCGCGCGACTGCATCCCGAGATCGCGCGATTGGTTCGCATTCCCAAGGTCGGCCTGCACGCCGGCGCGCTGGTCCGCGCGAGCAGCCATCGAGCCGTACGTGTTCGCGACGCTCGCGGCGCCGCCGGGCGCTCCGCCATATTGCGGCGGAGCGCCGTCCCCCGACGTCGAGTTCCACTTCCTGTAATCGTCGATCGTCCCTTGGTCCGCGCCATAGCGAGGCCCGTAGGCGCCCTGGAAGAGGTCTCCGCTCTCGTCGACAGCAGGCATCGCTACGCTCCTTGTCCGGTCTTGATGTGCTTGTATTCGCCGCGCTTCAGGCGGACCTTGAAGAGCAGCCCTTCGAGGACGGGCCCGGCACCGCTGCCGCTCGCGACGTCGGCGAGCGCAATGCTGATCGACTCGCACTTCTGCCGGATCGGCGTGAAGCGCACCTGCCCCGGGAACGTCGTGTTGATCTGTCCGTCGGAGAACACGACGTCCTTATCCGCTTGGCCGTAGTCGACGAAGGAAGAGACCTCGAGCGTGTGCGCGGAGATTCTTCGCTCGAGGATGAGCACGCGCGCGATCCGCGCGTACCCTTGGAGGTCCGCCGGCGTGACCCATCCCGTAACGACGAGCAGCTGCGGCACGATCGCGGCGGTCGCGTCGGCGTACGTCTTCGGCGTGTATTTCGTGATCGTCGAGGTCACGATGTTGCTGGCGAGAAACTGCGCGTAGATCTCGCCCCCCACGACAACGGCGCTCATCGCTCCGCTAGTGCTCGCGTCCGTCGCGACGTTCCACGTTGCCCAGCAGTCGTGTCGGTAGTCCCAAACGACGATGATGCCGGGCGCGCCGGGCGTATCGCTCGCGCGCAGGCAGAACAGGATAAGCCCGTCCGCTTCGGAGCAGAGGATGCTAGTCACCACCGGATAGGTCGCGAGCGTCCGCTGGAACCGCTCACCGAGCCATTTGCAGTCTCCGGATCGGTCGAGGAGGTAGACGCCCTTCGCGGACAGGAAGGCCACGCCCATTGGCGTCACTGCGACCGAGCGCGGATCGATGCATCCGACTCCGAAGGGGAGCCGTATGGGCGCGCTCCACGACTCCGCGGCGCCAGTGTCGTTTGGCCCGTCGCCGCTGAAGACGAACATCGCGCGCGGCGTGAACGCGTAGAGACGCCCGTCGAAGCTCGCGAGCGCGGTCAAGTCGCCATCTCCGCCGGGGATCGAGAGCTTCAACTGATCATTGAAGCGCGGACACTCGCCGGTGACCGCGGCCGTCGAGTACCAGATGACCTTCCCTTCGTCGACGAGGGCAAAGAGCCGCTGGTTGTGCGTGGCGAGGAACCGCGTCGACGGAGGCTGATTCCACTCGAGCGCGTTACCCACCGTGTAGAGGATCGGCTTCGTGCCCCCCGTGAGCTCTCCGTCGGACATCAGGTCCGTGAAATTCACGCGCCCCACGGTGAGCTGATTCGCGACAACGCCGCATAGGTAATACGGGCCCTCGATCGCGCCGGTGTACCCCGTCCTGTAGATCTCGTGGATGATCTGGTTTCCGCCGCTGACGCCTCCAACCGGGGGATCCTGCTTCGTCTGCGCGATGGTGATCTGGTGAATCGCCATCGTCACCTGATTCGCGACCGTGCCGCTCGCCGTGAAGTCGACGGCGAATGGATCGAACGTCGGAGGCAATGAGCGCACGAGCTCCCCGCGCGCGTTCCGGTATCTGGTCACGACGATGTAGTGGTAGACGTGCTGGCCGAGCTGCCCTCCGACGGTGCTCGACGAGACGAACGTCGGCTTCGACGCGTACGTCAGCATGCCGTAGTCGCAATTACGCTGGCCGTCATAGCAAGACAGGCATCCGCCGGTGACGTACGTGGATTGTCCGAGCGTGACAGCCTGGTAGATGCCTGGGTGTGCAAAGTCGAAGGTGATGCAGGTGATGCCCGTCGTGCCCTGGCTGTTCACGGCGAAGCCGAGCGTCACGAACTTTGTCGCGGTGTAGTCACCGGGGGAGGCGATGTTGACGGAGCGCAGATGCGCGAATGACTGCGTCGTGTTGTTGATCGCCGCGCGCGCGGTCACTGACGCCGCAGGGAGCGCGTAGATCGACGCGTTGCTCGTCGAGAGCTCGAGCAAAACTTGCGAGGCGGCGAAGGCGTTCTCGTCGAGCACCATGATGTACGCGCGGCCATTCGGACCGACGAATGGCTTGGAGATTGGCGTCCAACGCATGTCATTGTCGCTGAGCCCGCTCGTCGTTGCCGGGAATCCGGCGACCTGCTGCGTCGCGCTCGAGACGATCGCCCAGACGAGCCCCATCCCCGTCCCGCCCATCGTGACGAGCGCCCAGACGGAGCTGAATCGCTCGATGCCGATGACCGTGTCGAGGCCCGTCGTAATGCCGAGGATGGTCGCGACGGGCGCCGAGATCTGCACCATCGTGCTCGGGTTATGCGTGGCCGTGGATCCGTTCTGCACGCCCGCACCGATGCCCGTGCGCACGAAGGCGACCCAGCAGACTTCACCGGACGTGCACCGCACCGCGACGGAGTAATTCGCGCCCGCCGTCGTCGCGCCTACCGCAAATTGCGCCGTCGCGCTCGAGCCGGTCGAATCAAAGCGCTGGACCTTGATCTGATTCGCGGTCCGGTCGTGCCAGCAGAAGATCCAATCGCCGTTGCCGCTTCCCACGTTCGCGCAGACGTCGAAGGCCCAATCGCCTGACGACACAAATCCGACGCCGGTCGAGGCCCCCCAAGCGCGTGTCGTGGTGTCGTATTTGCGCGAAAAGTGCTGACCCGTAGTCTGGTACACGACGAAGAACGCTGTCCCGGTACCGATGACCCGGATCAGCGCGTTCGGGGTCGTCGTCGTCGTCGTCACCGGGTCGACCAGGATCGTCGGCGTGACGGCCTCGCCAGTCATGGCGTCGAGCACCACGGCGAAATACCCCCCACCCTGCGCCTGCGTCCCGTTCTGCGCCCAGACGACGCAGCGCAGGCCATTCGCGTCGGCGACGTCGAACGCCATCGGTTGCCCGAGGAAGGAGCTCGAGACCACTTGGATCGGGGCGCTGAATCCGGTCGTGAGGTCCTGTCGCGTCGCGATGCACGTCGGCACGCGCCCGTGGTTCACCCATCGGCTCGCCGCCGAGGACCGGCCGTAGACGTTCGCCACGCCGGTGCCAACCGCGAAGCAGAGCGGTACGTCGCCGGCACCTTGGACCTTCTTGACTTGCGCGATGTTCGCGCCCGCCGTGTCGACGAGCGGCACGGGGACGAATCCGCCGCGCTTCGCGATGCTGTTCGTCGAAGGGAAGACCGCGTTCGAGCACGTGCGCATCCGGCCCGCGGGCGTGCGCAGGTCGTCGAACGATTCGTCGATGCCTCCAGACATCGGGATTTGGATGAGCGCCGCGTCGCTCACGGGACCACCCAAAGCAGGACATCGGCCGTCAGGTTCGCGTTGCTGACGAGCGTGATGGTCCGGGTGTCGGCCGAGACGACGCGCACGTCACCGAATGCGCTTTTGTGGAGCACCTGCGCGCGGATCTGCGCGGGCGTGTCGGCGACGGTAACGCCGATTCCGGGCGCACCGCGCGCCGGAGCGACGGGAATCCGGTGGTCGATCGAGACGTTTGTCCCGCTCACGAATGGGACGTTCTTCAGGTACGTGGACGGGCCCCCGAAAGGCAGATCGATCGCCGCGCGGAGGAGGTCGTAGATGTTGTCCTGAACGCTGTTGAGGATTCGAGCGATCTCCTTCACGTTCAGTTCATCCGCGCGCTCTCGCCCGAAATTCGGACGCGGCCCGTTGAGGGTCGGCCGGTTGCCCGTGCGCGGGTCCACCGGCTGCGAGTAGTCGACGAAGGTCGCCATCAGCGCCACCACGTCCGGAAGCCGCGCGTCGCCGGCCTCCCGCGAACGACGCGCGCCATGGGCGCCTCGCCCACGTTGCGGTCGCGAATGCCCATCTCGATCTCCGCCCACTCCGCTGCAACCTTCGCCTCGAGCCGGTCCGCCATCTCCCATTGCTCGAGCGAGAGCGCGGCGTTCGCGGCGGCGAGATACACCATCGCGAGCTCGGCGCCGTCGATGCCGTCGATCGAGTCGCTGGGCGCCGTCATCCGGAGCGGTGCCGGGTAGTAGTAGTGACGGCAGTTGAAGGCTCCGCCGGGCGTGGGCACGAAGTGAACCGTCTGGCCCCAGATGTCATAGAGAATGCGTCGCGGCCATGACCAATCCGAAAGCTGGTAATCGTTACGCTGCTCGAATTGCATGCGATGCGCGGGGAAAAACTGCGTTCCCGAGATCTGCACGTCGAGCCCTACGGTCTTGAGGTAATCCGACGGGACTGGATAGTCGTTCGTCCCGCCCGACGTCGAGAAGTTCGCTAGCGCGAGGTAGTAGTGCTCGCCGGCGTTGGTGATCCGGCGATAGAGCTTCGCCCAGGCCTGATTCAGCGGCTCGGTGAGATCGGCCTCGGCAGGCTTCCCCGATCCAACCTCGTCGAGGAGGACGAGGACGTCGTTTTGCAAATCGGAGAGCTGCCGCAGCCTCATGGCCTACGCCTCCTCCGCGCCTTCGTCTTCGCAGACGGATTCGTGGAGCATGAGCGCCTCATGCATCGCTTCCGGATCCTTCTTCTCGATCGCGAGGAGAAGCCGGTGCATGGCGTCGATGCACGCCTCGTGAGAGCCCTTGTCCTCCTCCGTCACGTCTTTCGACGAGCCGGAGGAGGACGGATAGATCTCGACGTCGAGAGGCATTACGGCACCACCGAATTCGCGATCGAAAGCAGGAGCTCGATGGTCTCGCCGTTCACCGGGTCATAGGCCGCGGCCGTCGACGGCGTGGTGATCTTCATCGTGATCGTGCCCGTCGACGGCGTGTAAACGCCGGGCGTGAACTGCGCGAGCGTGAACGCCGCCGAGCGCAGCGCGCCGAGGACGCTGAGAATCGAAGGGAAGCCTTGATTCACGGCGGACGGCGCGGGCGGCACGTGCTGGAGCGTGTAGAGCCCGGCGCCCGTGCGGGTGAACGTCAGATCCTTGCAGAGCTGACCTCCGTCCGCGCGGAGGATGGGCGCGCAGGCTCCGTTGGACGCTCCTCGCCCGTTGAACTGGGCGTAGAAGAGCCACAAAGAGCCTTGCCGGCTGAAGACATCGTTTCCGCCTCGGATCATGGCGACGGCCTACAGTCCGAAGTTCGAGATGTTGTTCCAGAACGCGGGCGCCGCGTTGCTGTAGTTCCCGTAGTAGCCAACGCGAACCTCGTAGGAGTCGTCGTTGGTCACCCGAAGGAACTCGTTCGAATCGAAGTCGAGGATCTGCGGCGCCGGGCCGAGCGTCTCGAGCGTCTCCGTTTCCGGATCGCCGAGGAACACGGTCCCGCGCTGGACGTTGAGGTCCGCCATGATCGTGACGGACGCGCTGTCCGTCTCGAGCTTGATCGCGCTGAATCCGATCCGCGCCTCGGAACCCTTTACCTTCGCTTCGACGCGCGTGTACTGGACCTTGGAGCCGAGCTCCTTGGCGAAGTTTGCGCGGTCGCGCGGATGCATGTACGCGACGAGATCGTTATCCGCGCCCTCGACCTGGACCTGCGCAGTGGCCTCTTGCAAAGCCTCCTGCATGGGCATCCCGGCCGCGTTCAGACGGCACCCGCTGAGGCGAGTAATGTCTGACGTGCGATCGAGATTGAAGAAGAGCGTCGCCGATGGATCCGCCGCAGGGATCCAGCCCCCGCGCCCGGTGATCATGAGGTTTGTCGAGCCCGCCGCGCCGTCGCCGTTGCGGACGAGGAAGTCGAGCGCGGCGATCGCCGCGATCGCGGCGGACCAGTTGCCGGCCGCGGTGAGCGTGCCCGTCGTGCGGTTGATGCCGGTGACCACGATCGTGGCACCCGCCGAGCGCAGCGCGCCGCCGTCCGTCGCCGAGGCCTGGAGCGTGAGCCCCACGGCGAAGTTCGTGATGTCCGACGTTAGGGCGAGGGTGATCGTGGTCGAGGCGACGTTCGATCCAGAGGAGATCTGGCCACGCGAGCCGGTGCCAGCGCGCTGCATGTGGATGGCAGCGGACCGCTTGACGGTGTGGATGATGCCATCCATTTCGCGCTGCCAGAGATTGAGCAGCGCGCCGCTGTTCTTCTCCGCGGCCTTGAGGGCCTCGCCGGTGACGCGCGCAACGCCGAAGTCGCTAACGCGAAGGAGGATGAACTTCTTGTAGATGCTAGGCGCCGCGTTGGTCTGCGCGAGCGCGATCGACGCGCCGCCGCCCTGCGGAACCTCGGTCTGAATCGAGATGACCTTCGAATCGCCGTCGAAGGTCTCATCCTTGCGGATGTTGGCGAGGGTGGGGTTGTTCTTGTACGCGAGCCAATAGACCTTCGGCTGCGTGTATTTCGTCTTGAGAATTGCCGCGGACGTTGCCGTCGTTGCGGCGCCGGGAGCTGCCATGATCGTCTCCGTGAGTGCGAGAGGTCCCGCACCCGCCGGTGACGGCGTTGGCTACGCAGCTGCGCTACTGCGCCCTTTCTTGACGTCGTCGATGACGGCGATGAGCCGTCGTCGCTCTTCCTCAGGATCGAGGGCGAGGGGGTCGTCTTTGGGCATAGACGTGCGCTGCGAAGCGGACTTGCCGTTCAGCGTCGGTGCGGTCACGCCGCTCTTCGCGGCTTCGGCCTCTTGCCCTTTTTGGCCTTGCTTCTCGGTGCCCTTAGTGGCGGTTTGAGCCGCGCTCTCTTTGGGGGGCGGTGCGCTGGTGGCCCCCCCGAAACGTTTGGCGCGTGCCTCGATCTTCTCGAGCACCTGCGCATAGGACAGCGGCTCCGACGAGCTCGCCGCGATGAGATTCGCCTCTTCGATGAGATCCGCCTCGGCGAGGCGCGCCGCGAGCGGGTACCTCGATGCGTTCTGCTTCGAGATGCCGAGAAGCTTCTGCTCCGCAGCCTTTTGCGAAGCTGCGCGCCGGTCGCCCTCCTCGCGCCGCGCCTTCTCTGCCTTCGCAGCCGCGAGCTCCTGTTCGATCGCTTCGAGGCGCTTCTCCGCCGCCGTCTTTGCGAGATGCTCCTGCTCCTGCTTCGACGGCGCGCCACCGTTGATCCAGCGCCGCGCGAGATCCTCCTCGCGAATGCCGTGCACCGACTCCAGCCACTTGAACGGATCGGCCTTCGCAAGCTCGCGCTCCTGATTGAATGCCGCAATCTGAGGCTTCAGCTTCTCGGTGTACGCGTCCCATTCGGCGCGCTCTTTCGCCTGCTGCGTCTGACGCTCAACGAATTTGGCCTCGCGGGCACGGAGCGCGCGCGCGATCGCGCTCTCCTTCGGCGTCGCCTCTGTCTCCTTCGCCGGCTCCTTCTCGGCCGCAGAATCCGGCTCCGCGACCGCCGCGCCGGGAAGGGGGGCTCCCGTCGCGTCGTCCCCGGAGCCGGGCTCCACGTCCGAACTAGACTCGGCAACGGCATCCACCGGCGGCTCGTCTGCCGCAGCTTCGGTCACCACTCCTTCGATTTCATCCGCCATGGTTTCCCCTCTTCGTCACGCCGCCATCGCGGTCGGGAGTCCTGCGCCCATCGGGGGCGCTCCGGGCGGCATCCCGCCTGGTCCCGGCGGAACCGGGGGCATCGGACTTCCGTCCGGTCCCGGCATCGCCCCGGGCGGCGCGCCATTCGTATTTGCGGGAGCCTTCGCTTTCAGCAGCGCATCGCAGGCGTCCGCGAATTTGTGAAGGAGCCCCACGTTGGGCTCGGGCGCGTCGTCGAGGAACGCCATCGCGGCGGCAAACTGCGCACGCGCCCGGATGTACTCGAGCGGCCAGTCCGGATCGGGCGCGACGTACGCGGCATCGACCTCGTCCTCCTCGGCATCGAGGAACCGCTCGATGAGCTTCTCGGCGATCTGGTACGGCGCGGTGACGAGATTCGACTCCGCTTCGAGATCCGGCCAATCGAGGAGGACGCGGAACGTAGAGTCGTCGATCAGCTTCCGCTGATAGAGCTCGTCGAGCTGTTCGAGTCGCTCGCTCGGCGTCGATGAGAGCGCGCTCGCCGGGAACGTCTGCAGGTTGAACTTGTCGCGTCCCGGATCGATCTTTTTGAAGAGCACGATTTCGCGCTCCCGCTTGCCCTGGTAGACGGTCGCATACTTCGGATTTTTCTTTGCGATGGCCCGGCCCGACTCCACCATCAGGTTCGCGATATCGACGTGCCACGCCTCCCAGTTCTTCAGCGAGGGCGAGTGACGCGCGTTGCTCGTGTCGTTGTACCGACGGATCGCCTCGCCGCTCTTGAGCCCCGCCGGAACCTGCCCCGACGAGAACATTTGCGAGACGCCGCACGACTCGTGGCCGTGCTGCCAGAGCTGCCAGAGCAGCTGAACAACGTCGCCCGGCATCACCGCCGCGACGGCCATCATGGTGGGGGGCACGGGGCCGTCGAATTCGACGACGGAACCGATGCGGTCGTCGAGGTGCGCACGCGAGACGTGCGCGCCGCGAGGCACGATCCACTTCGGGCGCGCGAAGAAGATCATTGCCTCTTCATAGGCGAGTAGGATCTCGTTGATCGTCGTCTGAATGCCGCGGAGCTCCTGCGCGAAGCCGATGCCGTACCAACCCATCGGGGCCTCTTGCCGGCGCAGCACGGCGAAGGGAAAGCGATCGAGCTCCCATGGGACTAACGCGAGCGTCTTGCCCGGGATACAGACCGCGCGTGCGCCATCCTCCGCCGCTCGAGACGAGCGCAAGTGGTAGCTCTCCGTGACCTTGATCAGGTTGGAGGCCGTGTCCTGGATCCACTCGGAAGAGTCGTCCTGCGCGCTCGCGTCGCGGATCTCGCGCTTCGCCTTCGGGAACATCTCCGCCAGGACGTCGCGGTCGTACCATTTCGAATGGTGCAGGTTCCGGATGTTGCGCGGGTCCTGCGCCTCAGAATCGTCGACGGCGAATTCCCACTCGAAGCAGCGATCCACCGCTACGTCGGCGAGTTTCCAGTCCCCACCGGGAACGTCTTCATAGACCTTCGCGATGCCAGTGCCGAACACGCCCGCATCCTGCGCGCACGCGCGCCCGATGCTCGTCGAGACGCCCGTCGACGAGAACGAGCCGTCGAGCCACTTGTTGAGTCCCTTGCCGAGCTTCTTCAGGCTCCACGTCCCGCCATTCGTGAGCGTCATCGGGCGCGGTGTCTGGCGCGTCACCATCGCCACCCACGAGTCGACGACGCTCTTCACGACGTTCAACCGAGCGCCGTCCTCCTCGGTGTTCAGCTTCGTGTACGCGTACGGGCCGAGCCCTGCGATCGGCATGTCCGCGTAGAGCGTGGCGTGGAAGAGGCTCATCTTCCGACGCAGCGACTGACGGCTCTCGAGCTTGCGCACGAGCGGAATGGTGATCTCGTGGACGCGCTCCCTTGGAGCCTCCCACCACTTCGCGGAGCTGCGCGCGACGTCGGAATCGCTCACGGCATCTGCTCCAGTTCCGCATCCGTGAGGACGCGTCGAAGCATGCGACGATAGCGCGCGCGCTTCGCCTCGAGAACGAGGCGCGCCTGGTGCTGGTCGTCCGATTCGTCCGCGCGTCGCGCGGGCTGCTCTACGGCCGGCGCAGGCAGCGCGCCCATCACGAGTTCGATCGTCCCATCACCGCGGACGGCGCACCGCTCGATGCCCTTCGCTCGGCAGACGTCGGCGATCAGCTCGATCGATCGCAGCGTCCCCTCCGCGTCAGCCATGCTCTAGGGGTGTCATGACATTTTTGCGCAGTCAATGAAGTTTATACGAAGTCAATGGCCATCCGCGATGTTGAATGTCAGGATCAGCACCCGGTGTCGGATGCCGTTGCCGAACACCCGTGAAGCTGTCCGCACGGCGTGCCCCTTGTTTACCGGTACCCCCTTCGCCGCGCCGGCTCTTGCGACGTGGCGAAGCGCGCGCGGGCGCGCTCGAACGTCTCGCGCTCCTCTTGCGCCTCGGGCTTCAGGGGTGGCTTGGGCTCGTCGACGTAGCGACGGATCACGCGGGCGATCGCCGGCGCGTAGTCGCAATGCCGCCCGTCCTTCGTCTGAGGGAGCACGATCTGCACGCCAACCTGCGTCACGCGCCGGCGCAGTCGCTGGAGGTCCGCGCGCAGCACCGGATCGGGCGGCAACACCACCTCGCCGAGCGCCATGCGCCGCGCGAGCTCCAGGTACATGTCAGTGTTCTCCGACGCGGAGCCCGGCCAGATGACGAGCGAGATGCCGCGCTCGCGCGCGAGCGTCGTGAGTGCATCGCCGCTCCACTGGTCCGTCTCGCAGCTGTCGAGCCGATAGGCGCGGAGCTCCTCGGCGACCTCGGTGAGCACGACACCCGGATCGAGCGGCGCGACGCGCGAGCCGACCCACTGCCGGACGCGCACGACGTGCCGCTTCCCTTCGCGGCGCGTCCCGATCACGAGCGTCCACGCGTTGCCGCGCGTGCCCGGATCCATGGCGGCGCAGTACTCGTGCCCCTCGTGGTGCGGCTCGACTAGCCCGGGCCTGGAGCAGGCTTCGATCGTCGCAAGCGGAACGAGCGCCTCCTCGGGGTCCGCAAAGTTCGCTAGCACGTCGGTCTGGTACGCCGCGGGGTCCGATGTCCGGAGATCCTCCACGCGCTCGGGCGTCCACCACACGGGATTCATCCACGGCCCGCGCGCGCGGATCACGACGAGGTCACGCGACGGGCGCCCCTCGTGCGCGCTCACCGCCGTGAACACCGGCCCGAAAGGGGCCCACGGCGACCCGATCTCCCAGATGCATGCGCCAGGGAGGAGGCGACCGGCGACTGCAGAGCGCATATCGTCGAGGTTTACGACGCCATCGCTCGAGCCGACCATGCGCGGGGCCTCGTCGAATATGACGCCGGCGCTCCACCGCGCGACGAGCGACGCGCCAGCGCGCGTGCCGGCGACGACCTTGACCTCGATGGGGCGCCCGCTCGGGTGTCGGAGGAGGACGCTGTCCGCCTTCGGCTCGTCGAGGAGCAGCGCGCGGAGCGCAGGGCGCGCGAGGAGCGCGCCGACGAGATGCTGTTTCACGACGTCCGCGAGGTCGAGACGGACGCTCACGCACGACACGCGGGGGATCTCTCCCGCCGTGAGCCGCGAGACGTCGCACCGGAGCGCCATGCGGACCGCGCCCGCCGCGGTGAGCATCGACTTGCCGCCGCGGATGCCCGCGAGGAGCAGCACGCGGCGAGGGGCGCGATCCGGGAGCGATGCGACGTCGCCGATCGCGGCCGCGACATGCGGATGATCTGCGAGTTCGGCGAGCTGCGCACCGTCCGCAATGCGGCAGATCGCGCGCTGAAGCGGCGTCGCGGTCGCGAGCCCGAAGTAGCTCGACGACGTGAGCAACGTTTCGAGCGTCGGAATCGACGGCGCGATGCGCAGCCCGGCGAGCGGGCGAAGAAGCTCTGCGAGACCCGCCGCGGCTACGGCGGTTGCGGACTACTCATGACCCTCCCGAGCAGCCATCACTTCCACGCATCGAAGAGCGCAACGACGTCGCGCGGCTGCGGCACCGGGGCGTCGGACACGAGGCGTGCGCACATGAGCGTGGGCTCCGGGCCGTTGTAGTGGTCGAGCCCGAGGGCATGCCCGAACTCGTGCGTCGCCGAGATCTGGAAAACGCCGACGCCGACATCATCTCGGAGCAGGACTGACGTCCGCACATTGTGATCGTGCGGCACGCGCATCGTGAAGCCGAAGATGCTTGGCCACGTCGAATCGGGCGCCTCGTCTCGCACCACGATCCGTCCGTCCGCATCCGCGAGATCTCCGGGCGGGAGCACGCGCATCGTGAAGACGACCGCTCCGTCCGTCGCCGTCTCCCACGAGGAGAGCGCCTCGCGGATCGCGTCGATGCGCGCGTCCCCGAAGCGCGCGTCGACCTCTACGTCGACGGCCCCAGGCACGCGCGAGCCGTGCGCGCAACCGAGAGCGAGGAGCGGGAGGAGCGTCCAAACCTTCATGATTCAGATACTGGTCACAATTCCGTGGTCGGGGTAGCGATCCTGTCCAAAAAACATGAGCTCGCGAATCGCCGCCATCTCATGCGCATTTCCCCACCAGTAGGGGACGTGGATGCGCGCGCCAGCCACATCTCCGTGGCATTCCGCTAGGATATCGAAGTACCCACGGCATCCGCGTTGCTCGGATCGGCTGTACTCCCCCGGCGGGGGATCGCGCCGGTATCCCTCCACCGGGATCCATATGGGGGATCCATCGACCGTGCGGGAGGAGGACGCGGTCGTGCAAAGAAGGCAGGTAGGCCAAAGCGTGATCTCGCTCTGGCCTACCGCTCCGCGCAGCAGCGCAACGCGCTCTCGGATGCCTCTCACGGCGACGTCACCGCCTTCTTCGCGTCGACGTTCCGCTCCTTCCGCTCCTTCTGTTCCGCCGCGAGAACCGCGTCGAGCTCCGCAGGCGTGAAGTACTCGACGTGTTTTACCTGCGACTCGTGAACGCTCTTCTTGTCGTCGCCGAACTCGAACACGATGCGATTCTGTTCCTCGACGAGGGTCATCCTCACCTTGTCGAAGATGCGGAAGTACTCGCGCGGTTCGAGCTTTCCCATTTTCAACGAAACGTTGTCCGCCAATCGGACGTACTTCAATCGGACATCAGCCATGATCATGCAGCCTTTCCGCCGGCGTTCGGCGACAACAGGAGAGCGAAGACGGAGAACTTCCACGCACGCGGGATCCGCCCTCCGACAAGCCCGCGCGAGCGATGTGTGTACGTGACCGGTGCCCCGTCGAGGAGCCCCGCCGAAGTGCAGAGCGCACGTGCGTGCCCATGCCCTCGTGCGCTCTGCCGAACGTATACGTAGTGCAGCGTTCGGCCCGCGAAGCAGGCGAATGCGTCGAGCATCGAGGGGTGCTCCTCGGATACTAGGACCGTGGAGCGCGCGAGTACGGCCTCGATTAGCTCGCGCTGTCCGCGGTAGTACTCGGCGCTCGCGTCGCGCCGAGCCCAGACGTCCGTCGGCGTGTGGAGCTTCGCGAAGTCGCTCGATGCGTACGACGATAGCCACGCGGAGCGGACGAAGCGGAGGTCATCGGCGACGGCGCGGCGGATGGTCATCCCGCGAGCGGCGGCTGCGCGTCGCCCCTCCGGAACTCGAGCACGACCTCTTTTTCCTTCACGGTGAGCTCGACGCCATCACCCGCTCGTAGCTCGGCGAGCTCGGAGTCCTGCACGCGGATGCGCCCGGCGCGCTTCACGAGCAGCAGTAGCAAGTCGTGCTCGAGCCCCTGAACCTGCTTCTGCTCCTGCTTCTCTCGTAGCGATCTAACCTTGCCCATCAGAATGCCCCTCCGGTCTCGTGCCCCGCGTGCTCCGCCTCGTTCCTTGCCATGTCGGCCGGCGCCTCGTCCAACCCGATACTCGATAAAGACTCGGGTCGGGCGCCGAGCATCAGGCGCGAATAGGTCTCCCAATCGAGGAGCACCATCGGCGCCGCCGCGCCAGTGCCTCGCTCGAGAATGGCCACTCCGCGTACTCCGAAGACCGCTGCCAGGAGCCATCGCCACCATCCGACGATTCGCACGAGCGTCGTGCCGTGAATACGAAAGGCTCGAGGGTGCCGGCCTCCGTTGACCATGTATACCGCCTCCGGCTCGAGACCTATGTCCCGATGCAGGTCTTGTAGGTTCGCCGCGTCGCGCGCGCTCAAGAGAGGTCTCCCTTCGGCATCGGTGCGTCGCCGACGCCGCGAAGGTGATCGATCAGGTCCGCCTGGTCTGCGGCCTCCTCCTCGCGCGCCTGCGCGAAGGCACGAGCCCCTGCAAGCTCCGTCGTGAGCCGAGCGTTCTCCGCCTGCAACGAGGCCACGCTCGTCTCGCGCTCCGCGCGAGCACCCTCGAGATCCGACTCGAGCCGATGGATCTTCGCTTCCATTTCCACGATGACGCGCACCGCCTCGTCGTAGAGCCCCTGCACGTCCCGCGCGACCTCGGCGCGCGTGAACTCCAAGACCTGACCTCGCTCAATGCCCTTCGTCATGGTTGCTCCGTTCGTACGGTGATCGCTTCCTCTGCCGCGCGCGCTTCGAGCTGCGGTATGAGCTCCGTGCGCACCCAAACCAACGTGTCCGCCGCGGTCTCGAACTTCGGAATTCCCTCGGGCCATTCCGCTTGCGGCATCGGAGTCGTGGCGATGCGGTGTCCGAGCTCCAATAACTTCGTGAGCCGGGCGATCGCGTCGAGCGCGATCTTCGGGTCCCGCGTCTTCGCCGCCTGCGCTTCGGCGAGGATCTTGGTCGCCGCAGCGAAGAGGTTCGCGAGCTCGGCGGCTAGCCCCTCCGCGCGCGCGATGTTCATCGCTTCGCGCACCGCCGGATGGCGCTCGATCAGCTTCGTGATATGGGACGCGTGGCGGTGAAGTGATGAAGATGACACGAGAAACCGTTTCGAGACGTCCCGAAACGGACCGCCCACCAAGATCGCCTTTTCGATCTCCTTCCGCTTGATGTGTTGGCAGACTGAGCATGGTCTGGTCATCCGAGACTCGAACGAGCCTTGACACCCGATGGCCCGGACCTTGAGATCGCGTCTCCAGTTCGCGTCTTCTTCCTGCTGCTCATTCGCCGTCCGCCTCGTCGAGAATCATGTAGGCGACGCCGATGAGCATCGCGACCTCGATCCAAACGTGAACATCATGCTTCCCTCCTTCGGATCTCGATGCGCACGGCGTAGCCCTTCGCCCTCTCCTGCGCGTACTCCCACGTGACGCGCGGATTGCGGTCGTCGATGCCGAGCGTGTCGGCTACGCCGTCCCGGACATGCTTCAGCGCGCCTTGCAGGTTGTCGTCGTCGAGCTCCCGGGCCGTGAGGCGCGTGAGCTGCACAATCAGATCGGACCCAGCGAAGTATCCAAACTTCAGCGTCCAATAGGGACGGTGCCCGAGTTTGCGAAACCACTCGGCGGCGAGGACCAACACCACAGCCGTTCGCTGCTCCTTCGCACGCCTCTGCCGCGCGCGCCAATGCTCGTGTCGATTGGCTTCGCTCACGGTCCGGAGCGGGATGGTCACGGAGATCATTCGAACCTCCTTCGCGCGGTCGCCCGCTGTTCCTGCTCGCGGAGTTCGAGCTCGCGCGCCTGGGTGACCTCCTGGCGTTTCCGATCCTCGGCGCGCTGCCTGCGTTCCGACCACTCGTCCGCCTGCGCTCCACGGCGCGCGTGACAACGCGGGCAGCGCCCCGTGGAGAGAACGTCGCCCAGGATGCTCAAGTGCATCGCGGGGCCCCCGCAGTCGGAGCAGAGGCACACCGGAGAGCAGAGCACGCACCGGCTCGTGGTTTCATCCGCCATTGGGCACCCGCCTCGCTTCGAAGCCCGCGGCGCCGCGCAGGACGATTACGCCGCTCTCCCGCTCGTCCACCTCCGGAAGCTCGTTGAGCATTCGGACCATTCCCCGCGGACCGTACGAGCTCCAGAATTTCGGATCGTCGCCCTTCTCGCCGACAATGCGCACGAGCTCTTTCGCCTGGAACGTGAGCCAACGCAGTACGCGCGGCCCTCGAAGCTTCTCGCCCGTTTTTGGGTCTTTCGCGAAGTCTACGAGGGCCTGGTGCAGGTCACGCCGCTGCGCCTCCGGCATCGTCCACGAACGGCCGAGTGCTTCCCGAATCCCGGACTCGTATGCGCGCTGGTAATCCTGCTCCCGTGTCGTCTCCGATGGTTTATCACCCGTGTTTTCCCCCCTCTCGCTCACGGGGGGTAGGGGGGATTTCTCCTCCGGGATGGGATGGGATGGGATGGGATGGGTACGGGATCCATCCGACGCGGATGGCGAGCGTGATGGCGACTCGCTATGCGTTCGCGATGGCGACGGTGATGGCGGCTCGCCATCCTGCTCGCCATGCTTCCGCCCCCATCTCGCCTCTGCGCCACGGGTGCCGGCCGCCTTGCGTTGCGCGATGTCGCGCTCCCTCTTCGTCTTCACGTCATCGGCGGACGGATTCCAATCGAGGAAGTCATGGATCTGGTAGTCCCCGCTCGGGAGAGTTTCCAGCAGCCCGGCGTCCACGAGGCGCTTGAGCGCCTTCGTCGAGGCGATCGCGAGTGCCGTGCTGCGTGCGACGCGCCCGTCGGTGAGCTCGCAGCACGACTGCGAGATCATCCTCGCCCACGCGCCCACGGCTTCGTTCCCCGCCGCGAGAACCTTGCGGTGGAACGCCATACTGTCGTCGAGCCTGCCCCAGCTCATCGAGCTCCTCCGGTCTTCAGCGGGCACCCATGCCCGCAGTGCATCCCGCCGCGCCCGCTGCGGAAGTTGTGCGCCCTCTTCTCCGTGAACGCGCCGCAGTCGCATTTCACTGCCCAGATGTTGTCTCCGGTCACGCGGCGGAGATGGCAGACGGCGACGCAGTGCCCGACGCGCTCGCCCTCGACCATGCGGTGAATCTCTGCGCATCCGACGCCACGCTGGCGGCGGCGCGCAGGCGTCTTGGCGAGGCGCGCAGGCGTCTTGGCGAGTGGCGCGTAGACGACCGCAGGGAGATTCGGAAAGATGCCGAAGAGGGCGGCGCTGCTGCTCACGATCGCCTCCACGCCTGCGGATTCTCGTGACGGACTATCTCGACGTCGAACGCCATCGGCTGCCTCCGCTCGACACGTCCTTTCACCGCCCACACGGCGAACGCGATGACCCAACCGGCGCCGCAGAAGCCGAGCACCGCGCCGACGACGAGCGCACTCATGGTTCACCCCTCGTCGCCCAACGGAGCTTGGCGCGCGCGCGACACGCCTCCTTCGAGGGACACGGCTTCACTGCGTTCATCACCGTCGAGTAATCTCGCGACACGTACCGGCCGATCGCCGGATACGACCAGCCTATTGCGCGGAGCGCGACATAGAGCTCGCGACGAGCTGCGCAGAGGTGCTTCGTCCTTCGCGGCCCGAGAACCTCCGTAGGAGTCGCGCCATGCGCGCGCGCGATGCGGCGGACCAGCGCGTCGAGGTCGAACGGCGCGACGCCGATGCACGTCCGGTCCGGCGTCGTGCCCGTGAACTGCGACTCTTCGAACTCGATAGTGCTCATTGGAGCCCCGCGATCAGCACGCGCGCGAGCACGTCGACGAGCACGAGGAGCACCGCCGCCGCGATGACGGCGAACTCCGTGTGGTGATCGAAGAGGTAGAGGATGCGGCGGATCATCGCCCGGCCTCCTCACGCGCGAGCGTCCGCCCGAGCGCGTAGATGGCGGCGAGGTGGATCGCGAGCGCGAGGAGCGCACCGGCGATGCGGGAGGTGCGGCGCCTCACCACACACCTCGCCGGGCCATCGCAGCGAGCGCCTGAGAAATATCCGGACCCGGTACGGATTCGCTGGTGCGACCCGCTATTTCCTGGTCCGTCAGGGTCCGTTGATATCCAGACGGATGCCGGTAACTATTACCGAATTCGGCTCGAGTTCTGCCTTGTGGCTCCAGTTGTCGCGGGTTCAATCCCCGTCGGTCACCCCGGTTTCGCATCGTCTCCTCCCTTCGGGTACGGATATGGTCCGAAAAACAAGCCCCCGGCGTCCGAGTTGAACGGACGAGCGGTCTTCCGGCTGGCGAGCCGGGACCCAGCAGCGCCACCCGCTGTTCGCCAATCCCTTCCGGGGAAAACGATCACGCCGTCCTCCGTCCGCGCAGCACGCGCTCTGCCGCGCGACGCGAGCCGCGCGTGTACCGGTCCGTGGTGCTCAGCCTCTTGTGCCCGAGTACGTACGCCACGCCGGCGAGGTCGCCCGTCTCGTCGACGAGCTGCTGCGCGCGCCCGTGGCGGAAATCGTACGGGGCAAAGCGCGCGCCGCGGAAGGGCCCCAGAACCGACTTCGCTGCGCGTTTGATGGCTTTCGAAAAATTGTGATCGCCGAAGACCACGCCCTCCGGCGGCGCGACCTCGAGGAGCAGCCGCACCGCCTCGTCGGTGATCGGCAGGATGCGTCCGTAGCGGGCCTTGTCGTCCTCGTCGTGGAGCTCGAGCTCCCGCGCACCGCGCTGCCACGTCCGCGGCACGTCGATGCGCGAGACCGTCTCCGGCCGCAGGCCCGTCTCCCACGCGAACGCGAAGCGCGCGCGCACAGGCCATTTCCGTGCACCGATCCGCTTCGACTCCTTCGGGAGCGCCGTGAGGATCTCCGCGGCTTCCGCCGGCGTGATCTCGACGGGCTTGAGGCGCTGCTTCCCCGAGCGCGTGCCGAGTGCCGACGGTGCGGGCAGTTCGGGGAAGGCGGGAACATTCGGGAGCACCCGCTTCGAGACGCACCAGCGCAGGAAGCGGCGGAGGAACGTTCGCTCCTTCAGCATCGTCTTCCGCGTCACCGCGCGCATCCGCGCGAGCACGTAGTCTCCGATCGACTCCGACGTGAGCGCGTCGGCCTCCTTGAAGAAGCCGAGGTACTTGCGCCCGTAGATCTCGCAGGTCTTGATCGTCTCCACGTCGAGCTCTCCGTTGAGCGAATCGATCCATTCGGCGATAAGCAACTTCAGGTCGAGGAGGGCGGGCCCCCGCTTCCGGAGCGGCCGCCGTCGACCGGAAACAACCTCGGCGTACTCTTTCGCGGCGAGCTTTCCAGCCTCGCCATGATCGCGCGTACCGAGGGCGATACGGTGCTCGACGCCCGCAAACGTGAATGCGACGTAGAGCCAGCCGCGCTTTGGATAGAGACGCCATCCCTGCGGTCTTCGACCCATTGCTCGATGTCCTTCGCTGCGAACATCGGACGGCGTCCGACGTAGATGGTGTTGATCTGCGGCTGCACGTGCCGCGTGAACGATTTCGACGTGACGCCGAGGAAGCGCGCCGCGGCCTCGCGCGTGAGCAGCTGGGGCGAGACCGCGGCGCTCATCGCCTAGGTCTCCTGCGCCGGGTGGTATTCCTCGCCGCGCAGCCCGTAGAGGCTCGCGACCGCGTTCTGCGTGGTCATCGCCTGCGGCGCTCCGAACTCCGCGCCCGTCTCGAACGGGATCGGTCGGAGCTCGGGGTGAACGCGGATGTGAAACATTCGGTGCGAGCCATCGGGCTCGGGCGTGCTGTTTGTGAGCTCGATCAGCGTGAGGGGCTCGTCGCCCGGCACTGCAGCGCGTAGTAGCCGCCTCGAATGGCCGAGTGCGTCTGTGTCTTCGTGGACCACCTCTGCGCCGGAGTCCGAGACGTACCGAGCGAGCCCGTAACGTTCGATCAGCACGCGACGCATCTCTGCGTTGAGCTCGCCGCGGATCCGCTCGAGCGTGATGCGCTCGGGATGCTCGATGAGGTCCGCCGGTACGCTCATCCCGTGATAATTGAACACGGCCCACCCGTCGGCCCATGCGATCGCGGGACCGGTGGCGGAGTGCGAGCGGTTGCCCTCGTCGCGCCCGATGACCATCGGGAAGCCCGTCGCGATCCAGAACTTCGCGTGCATGAAGCGCGGCCCCGCGTGGATCGCCGCATCCTCCCAATGCGCAAAGGGGGCGTACTCGGGCAGATCGAGCTTTGCGACATGCCGGAAAAATGAAAGGTAGGAGGCCCACGCAGACCACTGGTTCCCGCCCTGCCAGAAATACGACCAGCGCGAGCAGCACCGGAGCAGGAAGGCCGTGATCTGGGTCGCGTCTCGGGTCGCGGCTTCGGTCGCGGCGTCGGTCGCGGCTTCGGTCGCGGCGGAGGTCGCGTCGGAG
>Ga0302321_100000469_pt1 | contig 35128 bp, 14 predicted proteins | sample Fen_T0_1_FD_202505 | JGI IMG/M metagenome (GOLD analysis project Ga0302321, IMG submission 202505) | Peat permafrost microbial communities from Stordalen Mire near Abisko, Sweden - Fen_T0_1 | ecosystem: Environmental > Terrestrial > Soil > Wetlands > Permafrost | place: Sweden: Abisko... | reverse complement strand
AGCCCGCCGTGGACCGGATGACCGACTACATCTGCGACAAGTGCGAGAAGCCGATGGTGATCAAGACTGGCCGCTACGGCGAGTTCTTGTCGTGCAGCGGCTACCCGGAGTGCAAGAACGCCAAGCCCGTGCCGCTCGGCATGCCATGCCCGAAGTGCGAAGGTGACATCATCGAGATCCGCTCCAAGAAGAAGGGCTCCCGTCCCTTCTACGGCTGCGCCAACTACCCGAAGTGTGACTTCAAGGTTTGGCAGAAGCCGGTAAATGAGCCCTGTCCGCAATGCAGCTATCCGTTCCTGGTGATCGGCGGCGGCGCCAAGAATCCAAAGCTGATGTGCGGCAAGGGACCGAAGGAGTGCGATTACTCGCGTCCGATCGACGAGCCCGGACCTGCTGAGCTCGAGGCCGCGGAAGCGGCCGAGAAATTGCCCGATCCGGAAGCGCCGAAGGGCAAGCGTCGCGCTGCTGCTGCTGCGGTCGCGCCGTGACAGCGAGCCCCACCGTTACCATCATCGGCGCGGGCCTCGCGGGTTCGGAAGCGGCACTCAGCCTGGCCGAGCGCGGGATCCGCGTGCGGTTGCTCGAGCAAAAGCCGACCAATCGCAGCGCGGCTGCCGTGAGTGAGAATTTCTGCGAGCTGGTGTGCTCCAACTCGTTCCGCGGCGCGGCGCTTTCGAACGCGGTGGGCCTGCTCAAGGAGGAGATGCGTCGGCTCGGCTCGCACGTGATGCGCGCGGCGGATGCGACCACGGTTCCCGCGGGCGGCGCGCTGGCCGTGGACCGCGAACGCTTTTCCGCCGAAGTCACGGCGCGCCTGCGCGAGAACGCGCTGATCGAGATCGAAACCGGGGTCGTCGAGCGCTTGCCCGAGGCCCGGCCGCTGATCGTCGCGACCGGTCCGCTCACGGGTGACGCGCTGGCCGCCGACATTGCCACCCGCGTAGGCGCGTCCGCACTCGCGTATTACGACGCGATTAGCCCGATCGTCAGCGCCGAATCGATCGACTGGGATCAGGTATTTCATGCTTCACGCTGGGACAAAGGCGCGAGCGAAGAAGACCGCACGGCCTACGTGAATTGCCCGCTGAACGCCGAGCAGTACACGAATTTCGTGAACGAGGTGCGGGCGGCGCGCAAAGTCGAACCACAATCGTTCGAGGACGTGCGCTACTTCGAGGGCTGTTTGCCGATCGAAGTGATGGCGGAGCGCGGTGAGCGAACGCTGGCCTTCGGCCCGATGAAACCCGTGGGTCTGACCGATCCGAAGACCGGTCGCTGGCCGCACGCCGTGGTTCAACTCCGCAAGGAAGACGAAGCGGGCACCGCGTACAACTTGGTCGGCTTCCAAACCAAGATGGCGTGGGGCGAGCAGGACCGCGTGTTTCGAATGATCCCCGGTCTGGCGCAGGCGGAGTTCTATCGCTACGGCGCGGTGCATCGGAACACGTTCCTCAACGCGCCGAGGCTGCTCGACGGCACGATGCAACTCGCGAACGAGCCGGGCTTGTACTTCGCCGGACAGATCGCGGGCACCGAAGGCTACGTGGAGGGCGCCGCGGGCGGCCTCTTGTGCGCGATGTTCGTCGCCGACCGCTTGCTCGGTCGCGAGCCCGTCCCGCCGCCGGTGACGACCGCCCTCGGCGGCCTGCTCACTCACCTCAAGCGAAACGCGGACGACTACCAGCCGTCCAATATTACCTTTTCCCACATCGCCCCCTGGGACGGCACGCGCCTAAAGAAGCGCGAAAAGTATGAAGCCATGGCGGAACGCGCGCTGCGGGAGCTCGCCGTTTGGCAGTCCGCGCGTTCTTCTTTGGTTGCTTGATTTGCGCCGCCAGGCGGCGGCCCGGTGTCGAGCGCAGGGCACCACGGTTACGGCGGTTGACCCGGCGCCTTCGATTCACTCCCCGGAGTGAATCGTGCCCGCCGGTCTAAGCCGCGGATATTCCGAGTGTTTGAGCATCTTTTGCGAGCGCGTGAAGGCGGTGTTACGTTGCTATGCGGCATTACTGCCGCGTCACCCCTAGGACCTCCGTGCTGGCACTCGAATCCCTCGTTACGCGGGTACAGAGCTACCATCCGTCAGCCGATCTCGAGTTGATTCGGCGGGCGTACCACTTTTCGGAGTGGGCCCACCGGGAACAAACCCGAAAGAGCGGGGAGCCCTACTTCGTGCACCCGGCCAGCGTGGCCGGCATCGCGGCGGAGCTGAAGCTGGACACCGCCAGCGTGTGTGCCGGCCTGTTGCACGACGTGCTGGAAGACACGCCCTCCTCCATGAAGGAGATCGAGGCCGATTTCGGCAAAGAGATCGCCAACATCGTGGATGGGGTCACGAAGCTCGGCAAGATCAACTTCATCTCGCGCGAAGACCGTCAGGCGGAAAGCTTCCGCAAGATGGTGGTGGCCATGGCGCAGGACATCCGTGTCCTGTTGATCAAGCTGTGCGACCGCTTGGACAACATGCGCACGCTGGACCACATGAAGCCCGAGGCGCAAGAGCGCATCGCTCGGGAGACCATGGAGATCTACGCGCCGCTGGCTGGCCGCCTCGGCATGCAACGGATCAAGAGCGAGCTGGAAGACCTGGCCTTCCGCTTCCTGGATCCCGAAAATTTTCGCGTGTTGTCGGGAAAGCTGCACAAAACGCAGAAAGAACGCGACCACTACATCGAGACCGTGTCGCGCACCATCACCTCACGCTTGGCCGAACAGGGCTTTGCCTGTGAAGCTTCGGGCCGCGCCAAACACGTGCTGTCCATTCATCGCAAGATGAAGGAGCAGCAGTGTGAGTTCGAGCAGGTCTTCGACACCGTGGCCTTCCGCATTTGCGTGGAATCCGTGGCGGATTGCTATGCCGCGCTGGGCGTCATGCACTCGCGCTGGACGCCGATCCCCGGGCGTTTCAAGGACTACATCGCGCTGCCCAAGCCCAACATGTACCAATCCCTGCACACCACGGTGATTGGCCCAGGTCGGCAGCGGATCGAGATTCAAATCCGTACCCATGAGATGCACCGCGTGGCCGAACACGGCATCGCGGCCCATTGGAAGTACAAGGAGCGCGTCTCCGGCGGGGTCGATCCGAAGGACGCCGAGCGCTTCGGCTGGCTGCGCGAGCTGGCGGATTTCCAGCGCAACCTGAAAGATCCGGTCGAGTTCCTGGAAAGCGTGAAGGTCGATCTTTTCCCGGACGAGGTCTACATTTTCACCCCCAAGGGTGATTTGAGGGTCTTGCCCCGCGGCTCGACGCCGATCGACTTTGCGTACGCGATTCATTCGCAGGTCGGCGAGCACTGTTCAGGCGCGCGCGCCAACGGCCAGATCGTTCCCCTGCGCTACAAGCTGAAGAGCGGCGACGTGATGGAAATCATGACCTCGCCGAATCAGCAGCCGAGCAAAGATTGGTTGGATTTCTGCGTCACCACGCGGGCACGCGCGCGCATTCGCGGGCACATGCGCGCCGACCAACGCCAGAAGAGCATCAACCTGGGTAAGGAGCTGCTCGACAACGAAATGCGCGCCGCGGGCATGAGCTTCTCCAAGTTCGTCAAGAACGAGGCCGAGGTGCGCCGCGTATACGAAGCGCACTCGGTGCAAAGCCTGGATGAGCTCTTGCTCACCATCGGCTACGGCAAGGTTCAAACCGAAGATGTCGTAGACGGCATGCGCGGCGTCAAGCCCGAAGCGGGCGGGGAGGGGGAAGCGCCCGCGTCCTTGCGCTCCGGCCGCATCGAGCAGTTCGTACGCAAGGTCACCGGCCGCGACCAAGCCGGCATCAAAGTCAGCGGCATCGACGACGTGCTGGTGCGCTACGCCAAGTGCTGTAACCCGCTGCCGGGGGACGCCATCATCGGCTTCATCACCCGTGGCCGCGGCGTCACCATCCACCGCCGAGAGTGCGGCAAGGCTTTCGACACCGATCCCGAGCGACGCATCGAGGTGAGCTGGGACTCGAAGGCCAAGATCAACCGCCCAGTGCAACTGTCGGTCACCACCACCAACAAGCCCGGTATCTTGGCGACCGTGAGCCAAACCTTCAGCAAAGAAGAGATCAACATCACCGAAGCCAACTGCCGCTCCGGTGACGATGGCCGCGCCCACAACATCTTCACCTTCAACTGCACCGACCTGAGCCAGCTGAAAAACGTAATGAAGGCGTTGCAAAAGGTGAACGGCGTGGTCGAGGTCTCGCGCATTTGAGCCAACGCCATCGCGCCTCACCGCGGGAAGCTCGATCGCCGGAGGTCGATCGCGGCAGCTCGATCGCAGCAGCTCGATCGCAGCAGCTCGATCGCAGCAGCTCGATCGCCGGAGCTCGATCGCAGCAGCTCGATCGCAGCAGCTCGATCGCAGCAGAAGGCTTGATCGCGGAAGCTTAATCGCAGCAGAAGCTTGATCGCAGAAGAGCGATGGCAGAAATTTCTGTTGCCTGAATAACTGTCGGCGCGCGAGCCTAGGGAGGACCAATTTGTCCCCTTCCGAGCCGCAAGTGCGATCGATAGCATCGATCGCACAGAAGCATGCCAAGCGAACACATCAAATTCGAACGACTCTTTTGCGCAAGTTTTGGGCTGCTACTCGCGGTGGGTTGTTCAAGCAGCTCCGGAGAAGGCCAGGGCACCGCAGGCAGTGCGAACGCTAACGCTGGGGCGGCGGCAAAGGGCGGCGCTTCGGCTGCGGGCGGCGCGAATGCCGCGGGTGGTGCAAGCGCGGGTGCGGTTTCGAGTTCGGGCGCGCCTGCTACGAGTGGTGGCTCCGCGAGTGGTGGCTCTACGAGTGGTGGCTCTACGAGTGGTGGCGGAGCGCCGTCGACGGCCGGCTCCGGCGCAGTCGGCGGCACGCTTTCGAACGCGGGGGCGCCTGCGAAGGGAGGCTCCGGCGGGACGACCAATGGCGGAGCGCCATCGACGGCCGGTGGGGCTGGAGCCGCGAGCGGTGGTCAACCGAGCACGACGTGTCCCACGGCTGTCCTGGCGGCAGGCGACACTACCAAAAAAATAACCGTCGGCTCCCTGATGCGCGAATACATCCTGCATGTGCCAAGCCAATACAAGGGTACCAGTGCCACGCCCTTGGTGATTGACTTCCATCCGATTGGTGGCTCTGACACGTCCTGGCGGACCGGCTCGCCCTACCCAGCGTTGGTCGATAAGGAGGGTGTGATCACCGTCTACCCAAACGGTCAGCCAAGCCCGAATCTAGGCAATGCCTGGAACGTCGAGGGCTGTTGTGTTCCAAAGGATGTTGACGACGTTGCCTTCGCGAAATCCATCGTGACCGAGGTGGAGAAGGTGGCCTGCATCGATCCGAAACGGGTCTACGCCGTTGGCTTCTCGATGGGAGGCGGCATGTCCAACTATCTGGCCTGTCACGCCGCGGACGTCTTCGCCGCGGTGGGCCCAGCCTCATTCGACCTCACTCAACAAAATGTGCCCAACTGCAAGCCGGCGCGCCCGATCACCGTCATCGAATGGCGCGGCAAAAACGACAACGTCGTCCCGTACGCCGGAGGCCATTCGGCCCTCGTCACGGGCATGGCCATCGATTTCCTAGGCGCAGTGGGCACGTTCCAAAAGTGGGCGGAGCTGGACGGCTGCACGGGCAGCGCCGGTGCCGCAGACTCCAACAACTGTCAGACCTACTCTCAGTGCACTGCCGGCGTTCAGGTCACTCTGTGCACCAACAACAGCGGTGGCCACGAGGCAGCCAAGCCAGAGATCGTCTGGCCCATGCTCAAGAAGTACACGCTGCCCTGATCCGGTGGGGGCGTCAGCCGTCGGGGCGTCAGCCGCGGGGCCGGCCCATCTGAGGGATTGCCGGCTTTTCGCCTCTTTTCTCTCAATTTCGTCCCCTTTATCGTTTTTCTTTGACAGTCCTGGCGTCCGAAAGTACATGTCGCGGCCCTCACCGCGGGAGTAACTCAGTGGTAGAGTGCAACCTTGCCAAGGTTGACGTCGAGGGTTCGAATCCCTTCTCCCGCTCAAATTCGCAGCCAAATTTGGCTGCGCCGTTGAATCTGTGGCCACGCGTGTGGCCAAAGCCATCTCAGGGGAGCCAGTTTCGCCCCCTCGCTGAAGCGCCTCTCGGTGCCCGTTCCGCGCGGCCTCGGGGTCGGGGTCGGGCTCAGATGAACCAGACCCGCCGCCCCCACTGCGCCCCGAAGACACCAACCGGATAACCTGGGCTGGCAGGCGCTTCCAGGGCAGGACGGCGACCACCTGGCAGAGCGGATCCCACTCCGTGTGCGTGTAGTGGTCGACGGTCGTGCCCTCGGCGTTGTGTGTGATGCGCTCGACGTAGAGCGGGTTGGCACCGAGCCGGCGGGTGGCCGTCGTGAATGCGTGGCGGCAGGCGTGGTGCCCTTTCCAAAGGAGCTTCGCGGTCTCGAAGGCGTCCCGTGAGCGATGGTAGATCGACTTCTCGGTGTGGTGCCCCTTCTTGAAGGTGTTCGGGATAATCGGGTCGTCGGCGTTGGGCCGCCGGCCGTAGAACGCTTCCCAGCCCTCGCGCCGCCACCACTCGAGCGCGGACGCGAGCTCGGGGTGCACCGGGATCACGCGGGGGCGCTCCTTGTCGGTCGAGCTCTTCAGCGGGCAGTGGTCGTAGGCCCACTCGAGTGTCAGCGCCCCGAGCGGCGTGCTGTGCGGATCATAGTTTGACCAGATGTGCCCGCAGCCTTCGCCCACGCGCTCACCGGTGAACGAGAGCAGGCAGAACAGCATGCGCACATCGACGGGCAGCGCCTCGCTCCAGACGAGCACCAAGCTCTCGTCGTTCTCGTAGCGGCGCCCCTTCTTGGAGCGCTTAGCTGGCAGCTCCGAGCGGCTGACCATGCAGGGGTTGACCGCGATCTTCTCGTGGACGACCGCTTCGTGGAACATCGTGTGGACCACGCCGTAGGCGTTGCGGAAGTTCTTCGGCGACATCTTGCCGGCCGCGATCAGGGCGCGGCCGTGTTTGACCCAAGCGAGAAAGTGACTTGGCCGGAATTCGCGCAGCTTCTTCTTCCCGAAATCCTGAAACGTGCAGAAGTGCAGCTCTACGCGGCGCCGATCCGCCTTGCTGCCGCGCGCGGCACGGAGCGGCGTCCACTCAGCGACCCAAGTCGCTGCGGTGTGCTCCCCCTGCGCGGTATACGAATAGGTGCCAGCGGCGATCTCGCGTTTGCGACGGTTCTCGAGCTGGTCCGCGCCCTTTTCGCTATTCGGAAAACCCGCGTTGGTTGCGGGTTCCTTGATGCGAGTCTTATCCTTGTTCGGGCTGCGCACGTCGGCGGGCAGCATCGCGCTCGGAACGTAGTAGGAGGCCATCCAAACGATCGAGCCCTGCAATTGGCGCTTATAGGGCATCGCTCAGACGGCTTTCAGTTCGGGAACCGGTCGACCGCGCCCACGCCACCACGCGAGCACCTCGTCACGCTGGAACTCGAGGCGGCCGAGGCGATACGTGTGCGGCATGCCCTCGCGCTTAATGTACGTCGTGATGGTGCGCGTGCTCAGCCCGAGCAGCTTGGCTACCTGGTCCTTGGAGAGCGCGTCCGCCGACACCACCATTTGGCGTTCGTCGAGCACCTTACGAAGGGCGCGGCACATCAGGTCCTCGAGCTTTGCTTCGTCGATCAACATGGGACGTCACCCTCAGTCACGATGGTGCGCACGATGTTATTGCGAAACCCACGACGCATCGCCGATCTGGAGCCGATTGCTACGCGGACGCGAGTCGTGCTTCTCGCCTCGATGCGTTGTATCCCCCCGATCAGCCGGTACCCAAGAACTTTCTCCATTGCGGACCCCGCGGCTTGACGTCGGTTTATCATTTGATAACGTTCGTGCAAGGTGATCGTTTCCGCGATGATGACTTTTTCTCGCACCCTCAGTCCCGAGCAGTCGGAGCACGTGCGCGAGCTGATCAAAACGCAGCTCCAAACGCGGATCCCAAAGCAATATCAACTGGCTGCAGCGCTCGGCGTGGCCAACAGCAACTTTTCCTTTTTTCTGGATGGCACGCGCGGGGCGACCATCGGTCTGGCTTTGGGGGTCGCGTTCTTGTTGGGTTGCCCGATCGAGGACGTGCTCGGCATGCCGCGCATGCCCGCGTTCGTGGACGAACAGGAGCGGCGATATCCGACACGCATCTTGGCGGCACGTGCCGCGTACATGGAGGGTGTTCCGCTGAACCGCATCCTTCAGGTCCTGAGCTCGTCGCTGCGGTACGACGGTGACCCGGGCGTCGAGTGGTGGGTAAAACTGATGCGGAACAAATCGCTCGCGTCACCCGGCTCCAAGGCAGACACGGCGCGCGCGATCAAGCGCGTGGCGCTCGGCACGGGCAAAGGAACTCCGCGCCCGAGAGTCAAAGCTCCGAAGCACAAGTAGCTCGACACTCCCCGGGATGCATCCCGCGGGGCGACCTAAAATCAATTTGCTCGACTTGGGAATCTGTTTCAGAGTCTGCGCGTTGGGGGCAACACGCTCGGGTGGTACGTGGACTTTTCAAGGGATGAAATCGGCGACGTGCTGGCGCGCGAGCTCTACCTGAGCGCGGGCCTCAACCCGGCTGTTGCCCACGGCGCGCCGAGCGTGGCCGCCGCGGTGCTCGGCGAGAGCTGCCTGCAATTCCTGCCGTCCGACGAGCTGCCCTGTCGCTCGCTGATCCTCCACGATGGCCCGCGGTGGATCATTCACGTGCGCAAATCCCTCAACGCCAGGCAGCTCAATCACGCCGTGGCCCACGAGCTCGGCGAATGGTTCCTGCGCTGCCGCGGCTATTCCGAGCCGGACATCGAGGCGCTTTCGAATAGCGTGGCCGCGGCGATCTGCGTGCCCCGCGTCGCGTTTCTGGCGGCGCACCGCCAGCTTGGCGAGGACTTGTCCGCGCTCAGCCATCAGTTTCGGGTGTCGGAGAGTTTGATGGTCCTGCGCATTGCCGAGTGCCTCGGCGCTCCGACGGCGCTTATCACGGAGAAGGTTGTGCTTACGCGCGGGGGGCCCAGGGAGTGGCCTACGACGCGGCAGGGGTGGACGGCGCTTGTCGGGCACGTGCGGGCGCGGGCGAACGGGATGGTGGTTCGAAGACTGAGTGACGCGCCGGGGCGGCTGGTTTTGTCGCAAGCCCCGTGACGCGCTGGTTGCGCGCCAACGTCTCCGTCCCGAACTCGAGGCTTGGCCGCGGTCACGCGCCACGCTAACGATTCACGGCGTGTGCCAACGCATGTAGGTAACGAAAGGTGACCACGATGCACCCCGAGCAGGTTAGGGGCACGTGGGCGCACCTCAAGACGAGCGGTTGGCTATCGCTCACGCCTTCCGCAGCGTGTCGCACGGGGGAGCACGCGAGTTGAGCCGCACTGGCAGCTGTTCGGGCGACATTCGCGACCTCTTCCCACCGCTTCGCCTCCGCTGAAAATGCGCGCTCGCGCCAACGCTTTCTCCACCACGTTCCAAAGCCCCCAAGCTTCGGACGATTTTCGGGAGCGTTTCGGCCTGAGTATCCAGGCGTTGGTGTGTCAGATCGTGCAGAGGAGTGCGCGACAGCTCGTAGCCGTGCGAGCTGACATTGCGCCCCCGCGATGTAACTTCCAACCGTCCCGGTTCCCGTGAGTCGACGCGAGTCGAATCGAGTCTGGCGCCGTTCGAAGGCGCGGAATCCCTCCCGCTCCGCAACTGATTCCTAAACGTTTCTCGCTACTTCAAACCGCAGCGATTCTTACGTGCAGCAACCCGGGGCACCCGCGCTGCAGTCCTGCAGTCCAGGCGGGTGCCCCGAGTTCGAGCATTGTCTACCGGCCGCTTTGTGCAGGGCTATGGCCGGAGCGGATCGGCCTGACTAGCGGGCTGTGCGCCCGCCCAAGGAGATCCTAGACGCGCCTCGGCCAAAGCAAGGCTCACCAAGATGCGAGACGTCCGGGGCACTCCTCGAAACACGTCGAGGATGGTTGACGTCGGGCTCGCTCATGCGTGGTGCCCAATGCCGGCGCAGTAGTGTGCCCCGCGGCGCTCGTGTGTCGTTACGGTGTCAAGCGCAACTAAAGAGTACGAATCTTCCGTCCCCAGCATTCAGAAGGCGTCAGCGTTACGCGCGGGGCCGGCCGGCGCGCCTGCGCCATTTCGATAGTCATCTCTACATCTGCATCATCCCGCCGCTTGTCGGTGGTGCGACGAACTGCGAGTCTGAAAACGCGCGTCAGGGCCAGGGAAGGTGATGATGGACGGCAGGGAGCACGCTTCCGACAAGTCTGCGGCGGAGAAAGACAACTTCAGCGTGTCCGCGCCGGCGATCAGCTTGCCCAAAGGCGGCGGCGCCATTCGCGGAGTCGGGGAAAAGTTTGCGGCGAACCCGGTTACCGGCACCGGGAGCATGACGGTTCCCATCTACACTTCGCCGGGCCGCGCGGGCTTCGGCCCGAAGCTCTCCCTCTCGTACGATTCCGGGGCCGGCAACGGACCGTTCGGCTTCGGGTGGAGCCTCTCGCTCCCGGCCATCACACGAAAAACCGACAAAGGCCTGCCGCGCTATCGCGACGCCGAAGAGTCGGACGTCTTCTTGTTTTCAGGCGCCGAAGATCTGGTGCCCGAACTGGACGATGACGGCAATTTCGTCGAAACGAAGGAAGGCGACTACCAGGTACGCCGCTACTTTCCGCGCATCGAAGGGCTGTTCGCGCGCATCGAGCGCTTCAGCAAGCCCGGCGACACCTACTGGCGGTCGATCTCGCGCGACAACGTCACCACCGTCTACGGCCGGACCCTGAGTAGCCGCATCGCCGATCCCGCCGATGTGACGCGCATCTTCAGTTGGCTCATCTGCGAGACCTACGACGACAAGGGCCACCACGTCGTCTACTCCTACGCAGAAGAAAACTCGCAAAACGTCAACGTCTTCGAACCTCACGAGCGAAACCGAACTGAAGCCTCGCGCACAGCCAACCGGTACTTGGAGCGCATCCAGTACGGCAATCGTGTGTCGCGGCTCGACGCAAACCCTGCGCCCTCCACCAAGCCCCTCTGGTTCTTCGAGGTGGTTTTCGACTACGGAGAAGCACGCCTAGAGGCTGTCTCGAACGACAAGGTCAAGGCGTCGGAAACACCGGGAGCTGCGTGGCGCGCCCGACCTGACGCCTTCTCGACGCGGCGCCCCGGCTTCGAGCTGCGGACCTACCGTCGCTGTGAGCGCGTGTTGATGTTCCACCACTTCGACGAGCTGCTCAACTCGGAGGCGTACCTCGTGCGCTCCACCGAGTTCGACTACGCCGACTTCGACTATTCGAAACTGCCCGCACCCACGATCGAAGACGAGCTCGCGCACCAGGGCAGCACCCGCGTCGCGTCATTCCTACGCCGAGTGACCCAGCGCGGCCATCAGCACGATGGGCCGGTAGCCGTCGACCTCAGCAACGGTGCGCACTACCTCACCTATCTTTCAAGGTCCCTGCCGCCGCTCGATTTCACCTACAGCAAGGCCCTGATTCAGGACGAAATTCGCGAGGTCGACCCGGAGAGCCTCGAGAACCTGCCCGTCGGGCTCGACGGCGGCCAATACCAATGGGCTGATCTCGATGGCGAAGGCCTCTCGGGCGTCCTCACCGAGCAGGCAGGCACTTGGTTTTACAAGCGCAACGTCAGCGCCCTGCTCGGCGCCACCGGCACCGATGGCCCGACCCGGGAAACACGTGACGAGGCGCGTTTCAGTGCGCTCGAGACGCTGCCTACGCTGCCCAATCCAGCCAACTTGCAAGGCGGCCAGCAGCTGCTCGACCTGGCCGGCAATGGCCAACTGGATGTGGTGCAGTTCGGCGGCAGCACACCCGGCTACTTCGAGCGCACCACAGACTTTGGCTGGGCGCCGTTCAAGCCGCTCGCTTCGCTGCCCAATCTCTCGTTCAACGACCCCAACCTGAAATTCGTCGACCTGACGGGCGACGGTCACGCTGATCTCTTGGTCAGCGAGGGTGACGTCTTCGTTTGGTACGAGTCGCTTGCTGAGCGAGGCTTCGGTGCCGCGGAGCGCGTCGTGCAAGCTCTCGACGAAGAGGACGGACCGCGCGTCGTCTTCGCTGACGGCACGCAATCCATCTACCTCGCCGACATGTCGGGCGACGGCTTGAGCGACGTTGTGCGCATCCGCAACGGCGAAGTCTGCTACTGGCCGAACCTCGGCTACGGCCGTTTTGGCGCCAAAATCAGCATGGCGCACGCCCCGTGGTTCGACGCGCCCGACCTCTTCGACCACCGCCGCATCCGCATCGCCGACATCGACGGCAGCGGCACCAGCGACATCCTCTATCTCGAGCCCGACGGCGCCTCGCTCTACTTCAACCGCTCCGGTAACAGCTTCAGCGCCCCACGCAAGCTGCACCTCCCGCGCATCGACAACCTCTCGTCCGTCACCGCGGTCGACCTGCTCGGCAACGGCACCGCGTGCCTAGTCTGGTCCTCACCGCTCCCAGGCGAAGCACGCCGCTCGCTACGCTACGTCGACCTGATGGGCAGCCAGAAGCCGCACCTGCTCATCTCGAGCAAGAACAACCTGGGCGCCGAAACCCAAGTCACGTACGTCCCCTCCACCAAGTTCTACCTGGCCGACAAAGCCGCCGGCAAACCGTGGGTCACGCGCCTGCCCTTCCCGGTGCACTGCGTCGCGCGCGTCACCGCCATAGACCACTGGCGCAAGACCGAATTCTCCACCACCTACAGCTATCACCACGGCTACTTCGACGGCGCCGAGCGCGAGTTCCGCGGCTTCGGGCGGGTAGAGCAGGTGGATATCGAGAGCTTTCAGAAGTTTGCAGAAGGCAACGCGGCAAGCTTGCACGTCACCGACGATCAGCGGCTCTATCAGCCTCCTGTAAAGACGATCACTTGGTACCACACAGGAGCGTTCCTCGACCGGGAGCGCATTCTGTCGCAGTTCGAAAGCGAGTACGCCCCAGCACAGCTCGATGCGTTCCAGCCCACGCAGGCAGGCGTTGGCTTTCGCGAGAACGCGCTGCCCGAGCCGGAGATCGTCACGACGACACCGCTCACCCCAGCCGAATGGCGCGAAGCGCTGCGTGCGTGCAAGGGCAGCGTGCTCCGGCAGGAGGTCTACGAGCTCGACGCCGCAACTCTAGCAGCAAAGCCAGGGCAGACCGGCGAGCAGAAGCCGGTGAAACTGTTTTCGTCGGCCTATCACAACTGCCGCATCCAACGCCTCCGCGCGCAGAGCAAGAACCGGCACGCTGTCTTCCTGGTCACCGACAGCGAGGCCATCACCTACCACTACGAGCTCCAGCTGCGAGCCAACGCCGAAGCGCCCGATCCCCGCATTGCTCACACGCTGAATTTGACCACGGACCGGTACGGCAAAATTCTCCAGTCGGTCGCCGTGGTGTACCCACGACTTGGGCAACACTCGGACGCTGCTTTGCCGGATGGGGCCGAGGCGTTGATCGCAAAGGTGCAACGCGATGAGTTGCATGTCGCATACACCGAGAATCGCTTCACGAACGATCTCGGAGATACGATCGGTCCCGACAACCATCGACTGCCCGCGCCGTGCGAGGTGATGACCTACGAGCTGACGGGAATCTACCCCGAGGACGCGAGCGATCTCGCGACTGCCGATGCGCGCGACAATCGCTACTTTGCCATCGACGAGCTCCGCAAGTTATCACTGAGCGAAAACCCGACGTATCCGAGCGGTTCGACCGAGGTCAAAACCCTCGCGTACCACAAGCGACCAAACGGTACCGACCGTCAGAAGCGCCTCGTCGAGTACGTGCGTGTCCTCTACTTCGATACGGACCTGGAGACCCCACTAACGCTCGGCACGTTGAACACGCTCGCGCTCCCGTACGAAACCTACAAGCTCGCCCTCACGGAAGATCTGCTATCGGCAGTCTTTGCCGACAAGCTAGACAACGACATCCTCAACGAGCTCGCAAGTCCAGAGCGCAGCGGCTACCTCTCCGGCGATGACTTGAGCGATCGGTTCGGCGCGACCACCGAAGTGCAGTACTGGATGCGCTCCGGTATCGCCGGTTTCGCGACGGACGCGGCTTCTCACTTCTATTTGCCGGAAGCGTACGAAGACGCCTTCGGGAATGAGACCAAACTGGTGTATGACCGCTATGACCTTTTCGTAGCCTCCAGCACCGACGCGCGACTCAATACCGTCGCGATCGATGCCTTCGACTTCCGCGTCCTTCAGCCGACGCGCATCAAGGACATCAACGACAATCTGTCACAGGTCGTGTTCGACGTACTCGGCATGCCGACAGCGACGGCCGTCATGGGCAAGGGCACCGAAGCGGACAACCTGTTCGGTTTCAGCGCCAGCCTCACCAATCCCACGCTCGAGGAAGTAACCGGCTTCTTCACCAACGCCTACGACGAAGCCGAAGCACGCCGCTTCCTCGGTAACGCCACAGCCCGGCATCTCTACCATTTCGGTGAGCAGCGAGAAGCCAATGGGACGCTCAGCTGGGGACACCGTCCGGCCTGTGCCTCCGGCATCCTACGCGAGCGCCACGTAACCGATCCTCTCCGTGACCCGATCACGAATGTGGCCAAAGACAGTCCGCTGCAAACGGGCTTCGAATATTCAGACGGCGGAGGGGCGGCGCTGGTCAAGAAGTCGCAAGCCGAACCGGAGCCTGGCGCACTTGGTGTAACGACCCTGCGCTGGATCGCTTCAGGTAAGACCGTGCTCAACAACAAGGGCAAGCCGGTCAAGCAATACGAACCCTACTTCAGCTCGAGCGAGCACCGCTTCGAGGAGCTGAAAGAGGTCGGCGTGACGCCTGTGATGTACTACGACGCAGCTGGCCGGCTGATCCGCACCGAGCTGCCGGACGGCTCGTACAGCCGCGTGGTCTTCTCGCCCTGGCACGTCGAAAGCTACGACGCGAACGACACCGTCGGAGAGACCGACAACGCCTGGTACGCCGCGCACGCCAAACTGACGGCCACCATTCAAGACCAGCGCGCAGCCCGATTGGCACTGATGCACGCGGGCACACCGAGCGTGACCTTCCTTGACAGCCTCGGACGCGACGTGATCGCCATCGCGCACAACCGAGCTCAATATCCCGGCCAAACGGCTCCTTCCCCCGACGAAAAGTACATCACGTTCACCAAGCTCGACGCGGAAGGCAAGCCGCTCTGGATCCGTGACGCGCGGCGCCTGCGCGACGCGAACGGCGATGCGCGCGCCGATCATCGTGGCAATCTCGTGATGCAATACATCCAGCCACCGATGGCGGAGGGCGCGCTCACCGATCCCACGATTGAGTTTGCTCCGTGCTACGACATCGCCGGAAATCTGCTCTTTTCCCACAGCATGGACGCCGGCGATCGCTTCATGCTGAACGACGCGGCCGGCAAGCCCATGTTCGCCTGGGACGAGAACGAGCGCCGAGACGCGAGCGGCGCAGCGACTTCGGAATCACGCTTCTTCGCGACGAAGTACGACGCCCTGCACCGTCCCGTCGAGCTCCACCTCAGCATCAACGAAGGTGCCTCTCTGCTCACCGAGTGGTTTCGGTACGGCGAGGACCTTCCGAACGCCGCTCAAGCGAAAGCGCTAAACCTACTCGGCCAGCTGCATCAGCACTACGATCCGGGCGGCAAGAGTACGGTCGAGCGCTGCAAGTTTTCGGGCAAACCCGAGGAGCTGCAAAAGACACTACCGCTGAGCCACAGCGACGCGGTCGTCGATTGGAGCGCTGGTCCTGTAGCGAATCTCCTCGAGCAAACCAGCTACACGCAGATCACAGAGTACGACGCGCTCGGCCGCATGAAGCGCTTGTTCAATTGGCATCTGGGCGTAGGCGAGCGGGTCGCGGTGTACGAACCGACCTACAACGAGCGCGGTTTGCTCGCGAGCGAAGCGCTGGTCGTTGGGAGCACGAAGACCGTGGCGGGCTATGACCGCGCAGTCGGTGCACGAACTACCGTGATTGACGAGCTTACCTACGACGCGAAGGGACAGCGCCAAGCGATCCACTACGACAACGGGACACACACCCGTTTTACCTACGATGCGACGACGTTTCGACTCGTCCAGCTTCGAACGACCCGACCAAACTACGACCCAGCCTTTCCGAGCGCGATCTCTCAATTCAAGAACGACCAGGTCGTCCAAAATCTCTTCTACACGTACGATCCGGTTGGCAACATCCTGGAGATCTACGACGACGCCTACGAGCTCGCGTTCTTTTCCACGAACCAACAAGTGGAGCCCCGAGCGCGCTACCGCTACGACGCGCTCTATCGGCTGATCGCCGCCACGGGTCGCGAGCACATCCAGGCGAACGCTGCACCAACGCAGTCGGACGTTCCACCCATCGACGTCGCGTTCCCGGTCTCGGCCCAAGATCCGCAGCGACAGCGCATGTACAAACAGCGCTACCGCTACGACGAAGTAGGAAACATCCTCGAGATGCACCACTGGGCCGGCCAAGAGCGCTGGACGCGAAACTACGAGTACGCCGACTACAGCAACCGACTGTCACGCACCTGGCTCGGCACCAACCAGCTGAACGCTACCAACTACGAGCACGACCCGCACGGCAACATGCTGAATCTCGCGAACGTCACGGAGGACTTCTACCTCCGCTGGGACCACCGCGACTTGCTCCAAGTGCTTAACCGCGGCGGCGGCGGCCTCGTCTACTACCAATACGACGCCGGCAAACAGCGTACCCGCAAAGTGAGTGAGAATTCAGACGGTTCGAAGGCTTGGGAACGCATCTACCTCGCCGGGATGGAGATCTACCGCCGTTACGACGCCACCGGCACCATCGAAGACACCGAGTCGCATCACGTCTTCGAAGGCGAGCACCGCGTGCTGCTCGTCGAAGACGTGCGGAAGAACAACAAGCCAGGCGCCACCATTGGCGCCCTGTACCGCTACCAGTACGGCAACCACCTAGGCTCAGCTTGTTTGGAGCTAGACGAGAGTGCAGCGGTGATCAGCTACGATGAGTACCATCCGTACGGAACTAGTGCCTATCGGACGGCGCGCGCGCGTGTGGAGACGCCGAAGAGATACCGATATACGGGAATGGAGCGCGATGAGGAGAGTGGGCTGAGTTATCACACGGCGAGGTATTATGTTCCGTGGCTGGGGAGGTGGGGGAGCGTGGATCCGGCGGGCCTTTCAGACGGGCCCAATACGTTCGTCTACACCAACGCCACCCCAATCCAGAAGCACGACAAAAGCGGCCGACAGGGCAAACCTACAACCAGTTCCGGTGCTGCAGACGCGTGGAAATTCCTAGCGGCATACGGGACCACGAGCACTGCACTCTGGACCGGTGCGGCCGTTGGGATGGTCACCGGTCCGCTTCGAGCTGTACTTCATCCGATCGACAACAGCTTCACTCTGACTTGGCCCGAAGAACGGAAGCATGCCGAAGCGAAGAAATTTTGGGCGGGACTTGCGGCGCCGTGGGAAAAGCTGTCGGCGGGCCTACGTACCCGTGACCCCGTCCTGAGCGGACAGGGGTTCGCCGAAGCACAGTTTCAGGTGACGTCGACATTGCTAATGGCCATGTCGGTCGTCGAGGGCATGTCAAAGCCCGTACCGCTGGAAGCTCCCGATCGGGATTTCCGCTCACCCTCGCCGACCACAACGCGCAACGGTGGAGTCCGCGCCGGCGGCGCTGGGGCGAACAAGCCTCAACCTCAAAAACTATCGTCCAAGGTAGTTCCAAAGGAAATGCTCGAGGAATATCGAGGCGAGCATCAACCAGGCAACAACATATGGCCACACGAGTCCATCGTTAAGTACTACTCGCGCACCGAACGAGCGCGATTCGCACTCAAAGTCGAAAACGGGCGCTTGGTGGATGCGAAAGGGCGGCCATTCGACACAAGCTCAATAAAGGGCGGCAAAGCTATCTTTGTCGTGGACACGGAAGGCACCATCTACGCATGGCCGGGCGAGAGTATCCCAGGAAGGATCCACCACTCATCATTGGTCGCCGGAGAGCCTGTCACAATGGCCGGAGAGATGGCGGTGACTAATGGGGAGATAACCGCCATATCCGACAAGACAGGGCACTATCACAGTACGCCCCAGATGACGAAGCAGTTCACTGAACAGCTCCAGACGAAAGGCGTGAACGTCTCAAAAATCAAAGTGGAGCACTGGAAGCCGTAATGACCGACCAATCGGAAGCATCGTGGAAACCGTATATCCGGGTACTGCTCTACCCCGCTCAGTTCGAATCGAGCCCAAAGGGTTCAGTGGAGAAGCTACTGGATTGCACGGTCGCGACTGAAACTTGGCGAGGCTCCGCGCAGAACTTTCGGAAATCCATCGACTTAGCACTCGCGAGCCGAGAAGACCTTGCGCGACTCATCCCTCAACCGCATTCCGACTCAGCGCTCCGCGAATACCTATCGGTCGTCAAGGAGAGGCTTTTGAGATGGAAGCCGTGAGAAGGTCATCTGAGTGAACGACGAACATCAACTCCTGATCTGATCTACATGGACCCAAAAACCGAAGGTTACATAGAGATGATGCGGCTCTGGAGCGACACGGCGAAAGGTGTGAAGCAGCTTGCGACCGCTTCGTTTCTGATCTCGATCATCTTCGGGACGACGTACCAGCTCACGGCGGCCCGGCCTATTGGCGACGCTTACTCGAACACCGCGACTCGCCGCCCTTATCCGAATCAGCAATTCTGGGCCTTGTCAGCGTCGTTGGCGCTGGGGCTCGCGCTCTTTGTCGGAGCATTCGTCAGCGCTCGATAGCGCGGTCACTCGATTGCTCGACCAGAAAGAAATCAATGAGCAAGCCTCCCGAAGCACCAGACCAGACTCCAGACCAGCAACCACCGCAAGTGGCGTCTGAATTCGTCGTCAAAGGACAGATCCGCCGTGCGAACGGCGACGCCTTTTCGGGCGCACTTGTTGGCGCGCACGACAAGGACATGCGCAGCGAGCAGTGCCTTGGCTCCGCTACCGCTGATCGGGATGGTCGCTACGAGATCCCATACTCTGCGCGGCAGTTTCTCCGAGCAGAGAAGGGCGCTGCGGACTTGTTTGTGACCGTGGAGAATGACAGCGGCAGGAGGATTGCCACCTCGAGCATCCGCTTCAACGCGGGGCCTGAGACTGTTGTCGACGTTGTGGTAGATGCTTTGGAGAGCCCCACCACCTCCGAATACGAGCGACTAGTAGGGATCCTGAAGCCGGTTCGGCAGGACGTCCAAATCGAGCGACTGACCGACGACGACATCACCTTCCTAGCCGGTGAGACGGGCGAAGAACGGGCACGGATCTCGTTCCTTGCTGAGAGCGCGAAACGTGCGCACGAGACTGGCGGCACACACGCGTTACCAGCGGAGGCGTTCTACGGTTGGTTCCGGCAAGGTATGGCAACCGGTGGTGCTGACCTTTGGTCGCGCACCGCCGGCGAGCTCGCCACGGCGCTCACGACAGCGATCACGCAAAACATCGTTCCGGCTTGGGTGGGCGAACAGCTCGACCGAATCGCCGGGATCGTCAACAGTCACAAGGTCGACCGGGTGTTGAAGCCAGCAAGCGAAGGCAGGCCCGCTTCGCTCGGTGACCTATTCAACGCCTTCCCCAAGCGGCTCTCGCCGGACAAGGAACGAGTCGTTGCAGAGACCTTGCGTGACCGAGGATCGGTCGGTGTGGATGCACTTCGAGTGACCGACTTAGACGATCTGGTGGAGCGCAATGCGCTCACACAGCGAGAAGCAGACACCATTGCGCTAGGCGCCGTGGCGTACCAACTGACTGGCGCTAACACGGCGGCAGCTCGGGCCGTGCTCAGTCTGCCGTCCCCGGGATCAGATCAGTCAAGCTTGCACGCGGTGGTTGAGCTGGCAGCCGTCTCGGAGAATGATTGGCTCAGAGTCATTCAGCAGGTGCCTGGCGTCTTGCCGCCCGGATCCAATGCGCGAGATTTCGCCGGCGAGTTGAACGAGAGAGTGGCACAGCTGCTGCCATCGGCGTTTTTCATGCACCGCGTGACGGCGCTGCCGCAAAATCTCGCCGCGCTTGTTGACCACGCCGTGCGCGCCAACAGCGAAATGACGCCCGTCAAAGGATCGGATGCGAGCTTGCCCAGGGGGACACTCGATGCCGGAGCGGAGCTCGTTCGCTTGGTGCGCCGGAACCCCGGCCTGGCGCTTGGCAATGTCATTGCTGGAAAAGACGACACCCAGACCAAGGTGCGTGAGATGGAGCGTCGCGTTGGGCTGCTTGTGGAAACCGCAGCGCAAAACCCCGAGAAAAATCTACTCGCCATTGACCATTCCCCAGACTCGACGGACGTCGCTGCGCTGAGCATGCCAGGGTTTGGCGATATTGATCGGCAGATGGTCCTGAGTAACCTCAAGGCCTACCAACGCGCCTACTTGGTCGGAGGCAGCGCGACCACAGCGCTGACTTTGCTCGACAACGGATTGGACGCGGCTCGGAAAATCGTCGCGCTGCCGCTAGCAACGTTTCAGCAAGTCACGGGCTTGAAAGCAGACGTGGCCGTGGCCGTGTATGCAAAAGCAACCGAAGGCGCAACCGCTGCTGCGGTCAAAGCGATGGCCGTCCTCGACAAGGCCAAGAAGTCGACCGAGCCTATTTCCACGCAGTCGTCGCCTGAAACAGTCGAGATCCTGGCGAGAATTCCCGGATATGCGGCGCTCTTCAACGACCTAGGGTTCTGCGATTGCGAGGAGTGTCAATCGGTACTCGGGTTGTCGGCCTACTTCGTCGACTTGATGTATTTCGTTCAGAAGTACGTCTTGACTGAGTCGAACTTCGGCACAACTAAACTCCCCCAGCATGTACCGTTGCACCTGAAAACGCGGCGTGCGGACCTGTGGGCACTAGAGCTGACGTGCAAGAACGCTACAGAGGTCGTCGCGTATCTCGACGTGGTCAACGAGGTGCTCGAGACGTATCTGGCCAAGCAGGTTGCAACGGGTGACGACGTTTGGGAAGTGGTAGCCAGGAAGGCCCTCTGCTTTGCCCTGCCGTTTCACTGGCCGCTCGAACGAATTGAGACCTACTTGGGGCACTTCGGGAAGCGACGCCTTGATGCCCTCGTCGTTTGGGGTGCAGACGATACAGCACGGGCCAAGGCGCGACTTGGGCTTTCCGCGATTGAGTACGCGATGATCTTAGAGCCAGTCGCCACTAACCTGTCGCAGCCAACGCCCGCGGAATGCGCCCTGCTAGAAAACCTGTACCCCAATACCCTCAGGGTGTTCGGCAATGGCACCCTAGCGGCGCCGGTGTTCGCCCCCGACATGGTCAGGGCCATGGGTGCCTCGCGACAGCAGTTTTCGGACCTCTTGGCGTCTGCGTTTGTCCGCGACGGCGACGACCTCCACACGCGCGCAGGTCGACGTTCCAATCAGAGCATTCAGAACGACATTGAGATTGTCGAGGGTCTCCAGGCAAAGCACCTGGATCGGTTGCACCGGTTCTACCGGTTCGCGCGACGATTGCCGTGGTCGGTCGCCGAGCTGGACTTCGTGCTCGGGCGGCTGAAGACCTGCGGAGTCGCGAACGGCTTGGATGTAGCCGCGATCCAACTGATCGCACGCCTGATCGGCGTGCAAGAGAGACTGGGCATTACGGTACAGGAGCTGTGCGGCCTCTGGTCGGGGTTGCCCAACAGCTCCTTCGACGGCCAGCGGGGGCTTTTCGATTCGCTGTTCAATCCCAGCCAGCTCAGCAGCCTGGGCACACCAATTGGGTACGAGGAAAACCCGAACGTCTTCTTTTTGCACGCCTCGTTCAACACGACGACAGCTGGGACGTCGGACCCACAGGGTAACACGCAAGCGCGGCTGCTGGCGGCGCTGCAGGTGAGCGACCAGGAGCTGGTTCAGTTGCTCAAGGCACTGGCACGCCCGCTCGGCATCAACCTCACGAGCAATGCCATTGCTGATCGAAAGCTGCGGCTCTCAATCGGCAACTTGACACTGCTTTATCGACACGCAGCGCTCGCTCGCTACCTCAAGCTGTCGATAGCCGAGCTCTTCCAGCTACTGGAGCTTGTCGGAATTGGGCATCCCATCGCAGGCGTCGACGCTGCCTACGTGGCCGGCTGGTCGATGAATGCCGGCGCGTTGGTCGACGACCTGAGCAAGCTCCTGGCCGCCCAAGATTGGGTCGGAACCGCATCATTCTCCGTCGACGAGATCGCGTTCATTGTCGGGAAGAGCGCGCTCCACCCGGAGAAACTGCCCAACGCAACGCAGGTCGTCAACGGCATCCTCGAGCAGATGAGGACTGACCGCGGCTTCGAATTTGCGGACACCGTCCTGAGCGCGGTGCTGAAGGGCACCGTAACAGAGGAGCAATCGCGCCAGATTCTCGGGGCGAATGCCGGCCTGCTAGAGGCCGTCGTCGGCCGTCCAGCGTTTCGCCTCAAGGCCACGACCCCTGACCTGAACGCGGCCAGCGTAACGATTCCGCAGGGAGTGCCGGTCGCGGCCTCGCTCGTGGCGACTGAGCTGAACAAGCTTTCGGTGTCCAGGCTGCTGCCCGGGTACTTGGCAAGGGGGCTCACCACGCGATTGGACAAGATCGAAGCGCTGCTGCCCTTGGCTGGTATTCAGCTAACGACAGCCGCATCTCGAGAGGGTCTGACGACGCTTGTCTATGAGTCTTCCGTCGTGAAGACAACGTTGGAGGAGCTCGTGAACGGCCTCCTGCCCTACGCGGTGCTCTATCGAGATGATGTCTATGACGTCGCCACGCTTGACTTTGTTCGACAGCACCGCGACGCCTTTGGGTTGGCGGCCGGCGGCACGGATTCAATCTCGCGCGTCAGGTTGGCCGAGCGCTTTCGACGCCTGACCGCTACGCCGAATCCAGCCTATGCCACAGTCAATGCATCGCCCGACGCTGGCGCGGTACGTACGGTTTTGGACGTAGCGACGTGGACTGCGACTGCCCCCACAACCGAGATCCTCGCGCGCGCGCTACGCACCGACGCCGCACGCATCGACGCGCTTCGCCCGCACATTCTCGGGCAGCTCCCGACCCTCGGGCTCGACGCATTGGCAACCCTAGACCAGTGCCTGGAGCTGATGACGCTACTCGGCGTGAGTGGCGAGACGTTGAAAGACCTTGCCGCAACCACCGGCGCTGCAGCTGCGGAATACCAAAGCTTGAAGCGGGCGGCTGACGGATTGTTTGCTGCATTCCGGGTGAAATACACCGCAGATGCGGAGTTCCAGAAAAAGGTCGAGCCATTCGAAGACAAGCTCCGCTCGCGGAAGCGCGACGGTTTGGTCGCGTATTTGCGCTTCGCGGACCCGACGAAATTCGGTGCCGAGAGCGACCTCTATCACTACTTCCTACTCGACATAGAGGTCGAAGGTTGCGCTCGGACCACCCGAGTCGCTGCAGCAATTTTCTCGTTGCAGCTCTATGTACACCGGGTCCTGATGCACCTTGAGCGGAGCGACGCCTTCCTGGTGTCGCCTGCTGCCATTTCCCGCCCGGAGTGGGCGTGGCGCAAGCACTACCGGCTGTGGCAAGCGAACCGCAAGGTCTTCCTCTATCCCGAAAACTACCTAGAGCCCGGGCTCCGCGACGACAAGACACCACTCTTCGAGGAGCTCGAAGCCACGCTCTTGCAACAGCAAATCTCGGAACAAAATGTGCGCGACGCTTACGCCAAGTATTTGGGCGGCTTCGAGGAGCTTGCCCTGCTTAAGATCGTTGCTGCGTGCTCTCAAACGGTTCGCCTCCGCACCGGGAAGACCACGGACATCTTGCACCTCTTTGGCGTAACGAACTCCGAACCGCCTCGTTACCACTATCGAACGATCCAGGGTCTCCAAAGCGCCGGCGAGACTAGTGATGCCCAGTTTGGAACGTGGCGCGCGATAGATCTCAACATATCGAGCAAGACCTGCTCCGCGATCGTCTACGGCGGGACACTCTTTGTTTTCTGGGCGGAGATCCTGACCCAGCCCAAGACGGCAATCCGCAACGGCAGTTCTGAATTCGGAGGGTATACCCACAAGGTCACGCTCAAATATTCGTCACTGCTGCTCGACGGGCGTTGGAGCACACCACAGCGTCTGCGCATCTCGCTGTCCGGTGTCGAATCAGCGCAGCTCGTAGTCGCTGATCCGCTGCGGTCCAAGAATGTGACCGTGAACGGGGGTCAGTCGGCGCCCGCGGGTAGCGAACAGTTAGTGAGCATTACGGCTCGGTCCGCCCTAGGTAGCTTGTCGATGCCACTCAACAAGCTTAGCTTTGCAAAGGGTGCCATACTACCGCTGCCTCCCACAGGGATAAGCTGGGAGTTCGTATTCGAAGTGCCAGGGGCAGGGGGACCGCTGTGGGGGGATGGTCAGCAGCATCTCGAGCCACGCGACGACTATACGCTTACCGGCACAACCTGGGACGCGCCCTATCCTGTGGAGCGCCCGAGCGGGCTGGCTCTCGCGTACGGCAGCGGCTTGGAATATGCGGTCGATCTCTACCGGCGGACGGCGACTCCCTATTCTCTCGACACAGGTGATTCGACTTCGCGCCTTGCGCTGTTTCGCGACGAGCAAGGTATTGATAAAATTGGCATGATCTCCGGCCATGAGCTAGTGCCGCGTAATCCATATCTGCGCGACTCCAGCCTGCTCCGCGACGGTATTCCCGGTACCACCCAGAATCCACTGCTAACCTGCTCGCAAAGCGACACTCAATTGGACGCGGTGGCCATCGACGTTGCATCCAATGCCTGCCTCGTTTCGGTCGGGCGCGACACGTTCTACTTGCGCGTTGACAGCGGGAAGCCCTGGACCTGCCGGGTTGGCAGCACGATTGGACTGCCCGCGACCCTCAGCTCCAAGAGGGTGGGGTTCGCGGAGATGCTGTTCTCGGGCGGCCTCGACAGGCTACTCCCAATTTCTTCTCAGACCTTGCTCGACGAGTCCCCGGTTCCGTTCAACCTGGCATCAGGCGGAAGCTACCCCGGGAACGCGCTGTCATTCGAAGGACCTTTTGGCGGATTTTACAAGGAAATCTTGTGTGACATCAGTTGGCTGATCGCGGACTACTTGCACAGCCAAGGCCAGTTCGCCGACGCCCAGGCCTGGTACCACCGGATCTTCGATCCCACAGCGCCCAACCTTCCCGTCGTGAGCCCCGAGAATCGGCGAGTCTGGCAATTCATCAAGTTCCGAACAGAGCCCCTGGCGTCGCTGCGCACAGCGCTCGGGAACAAGGCCGCTCTCGAGGTCTATCGACTCGATCCCTTCAGCCCACATGCGATCGCTCGGCTGCGCCCTGGCGCCTACGAGAAGGCGCTCGTGATGCAGTACATCGACAACTTGCTCGACTGGGGAGACTCGCTTTTTGCTCAATTTACGGCTGAATCGATCAACGAGGCCACGATGCTATACGTGCTCGCGGCGGACATTCTCGGCCCCCGGGCGCCCGACGTCGGTGATTGCGGTGAGGGTAAGCTGACCCCAAAGAACTACGAAGCGATCGCGCTCGGGCTCGATGAGGCCCACCAGTTCGTCATCGAAATCGAGAACACTTGGGCGACTCCCCCCGCAGGCAAGCTGAATCCAAACCTTGACGCCCTCCTCAATGACGCGAAGGGCATCCTCGTTCAACGCAACGCCGTCAGCGCCATGCCTGGCACGCCTCCTTCGACACCGGTGCGCATCACAGGTCCTCTTGGCTGGCAAAATCCAACCGGAGTGATCTGGTCTCAAGGCGGAGGTGCGCTCTTGACGGACATGCGATTGGGTGGGCGAATCGGCGAGGCGACCCTAGGTGCGCGGATGCCCCTGGCAACAGGTGGAATGGCAGTGACGGCGCAGCCGGAGCCAGTCGGGCCACCTGAGGTGGGTCCCCCAAGCTTAGGACATGGCATCCTGCGGTTCGGACATCAGCCATCGTTGGACACGCAACCGGGGCTAGAGTTTGAGGACGGGTTCGGCAAACCAATTATCCCCGAAGCTCCGACGTTCACTGGCAAGCCCTGGGAGATCCTGGATTCGAGTATCGTTTTCTGCGTGCCGGACAACAAGGAGCTCAGAGCCTACTGGAACCGTGTAGATGATCGGCTATTCAAAGTCCGCAACTGCATGGATATCTCGGGCGCGCGACGCCTGCCCGAGCTGTTCGGGCCCGAGATTGACCCGCACCTCTTGATTCGGATGAAGGCGGCCGGGTTGACGCTCGATGATGTGATGAACGTCACCAGTGGCAACGTCCCACCGTATCGGTTCCCGCACCTGATCGAGAAGGCGAGGCAGTATGCGGGAACGGTTCAGAGTCTCGGCGGTGCACTCCTTTCGGCGCTAGAGAAGCGAGATGCGGAGACCCTCACGCAGCTCCGTACCGTCCACGAGCAGCATTTGCTCAAGCTTCGAACGCAGCTTCAGGATTTCGAGATCGCAAGCGCGCGAGAGGCGGCTGCTGGTCTGCAATTGCAGAAGCAGGCAGCCGAGTACCGGCGCGATTACTACACGACTTTGTCCCAGACTGGATTGAGCGGGTGGGAGCGAACCCAGCAGGTGACCAGGCACACGGTGACTGCGCTTCACGAGACCGAAGCGACTATCGAGCTCGTCGGCGCCGTGTTGCATCTCATTCCGGGCATTGGGGCGCCAACGGCAATGAAGTATGGCGGCCAGGAGTTGGGTGCGGCAGCTACGGATCTGGCCCACGTGAGCAACGCCCTCGCCCAGGGTGCCGAAGCTGCCTCGGGCTCCGCGGGGCTCGAGGCCGGTTTCCAGCGGCGCGACGATGAATGGAAACATAGCGCCAAGCTCGCGCAACGGGAGAGCGACCAGCTCGACAAGCAGATCACCGCAGCGGATATCCGCGTGAAAATCGCCGAACGCTCGCTCGAAGTTCACGCGAAGAGCATCGAACAGACCGAAGAGATTTTCGCATTCTACCAGGACCGCTTCACCGGCCTCGGCCTTTACACGTTTCTCGCAAAGACGCTTCAGGAGCTGTATCGCGACGCCTTCAACTCCGCCTACGCCATGGCGAAGCTTGCCGAGCAGGCCTATCGCTTCGAACGGCCTGAGGACACGTCAACCACGATACAGGGTTGGGATCCTGCGCATGGCGGGTTGCTCACCGGTGAGCGGCTTCTGCTCGATCTCCAAAATCTCGAACGCAAGTTCATGGAGAGCGACTACCGGCGCCTCGAGGTGGAGCAGTCATTCTCCTTGGCCCAACTCGACCCCGCCATGTTGCAGCAGCTCCGTGAGCAGGGGCAGTGCGACATCGACATCAAAGAGCTATTCTTCGACCTAGGCTATCCAGGGCACTACCGTCGGCGGATCAAGGCCGTCCGTTTGACCGTGCCCTGCGTGGCGGGGCCCTTCGCAAACGTTGGCGCCACTCTCAAGCTCATCAGCAGCGCGATGCGCCTCGATCCGACGTCCGAGTCAGTCGCTGTTCCGGCACGTCACGCAGTGTCGATTGCGACGAGCGGCGGGCAGAATGACGCTGGCGTCTTCGAGTTCAGCTTTCGTGACGAGCGCTACATGCCTTTCGAGGGCGCAGGCGCGGTGAGCAAGTGGCAACTCTCATTGCCAAAATCGTTCCGAGCCTTCGACTATCAGACAATTTCTGATGTGGTCTTGAGAATCAGCTACTCCGCGTTGGAGGACGAAACCCTCCGCACCAAAGTAGAAAACCAAGCGGCGCTGGCCCCGCTACCCGCGCTACTGACGCAGCTCAAGAACCACGACCTGCAATCCGTCATCAGCCTGCGTCACGATCTGCCTGATACGTTCGCCGCGCTGACCAGCAGCCAAGTGAACACCTCCATACCCCTCACGATCGACCTGCGACGAAAGGCTTCCTTTCTCGGCTCTCGCGCCATCACGGTCAAGGCGGCTCGCTGGGTGCTCCGCACCAAGCCACGTGCCATGGCGCCGACGGCGACGTTCAAGCTCACACGCGGCGTCACTCAAACCGCCGTCAGCGCGTTCACGGGCAAGACGAGCGGCATGGTAGGGACCAACGCGGCTGGGGCGCCCGAGTTCACCTTGTTCGAATCGCCGGATATCGTTGCGGGAGTTGGCGCGTGGTTCGGCGATTCCTACACTCTCAGCCTGACAAGTGCCGGAAACGTGGCCGCGGCTGCAGGTACCGTAGGCATCGACCAACGCGAAGTCGTCGACATCTTGCTCCACGTTGACTACCACCTCACTTAGTTCCGTACGCCACACGAAAGGTTTGCTCATGAACGACGAACAGCAAGCGATCGCTCGCGCCAATTGGTCGCGGTGGTTGCGCCTTCAAGAACGGCCGTGACCGGACGGATACTTTCTAACATCGTACTGGAAACTAGGCGCTTCCCGAGTCGCGCAACTTCTGCACGACGCTGTCGGCCCACTGAAGGTCGGAGGTGGAGTGCTCCGCTTGGAGAATTCGCTGACCCTCCAGCGCGCACTCCAGCGCCTCGGTTGGGGGCGAAGTCGGGGCGCGATCAGGGTCGTAAAACGCCGTGAGGCCAAGGGTTTTCCAGAAGATATTGAAGTGGCATTCGCCCTTCAACACCAGGGCGCGGCCACGCATCACGCCGTCCAGTCCTGGAATGGCCGCTTCCAAATCGGTGAGTACGTCTCGAAAGTCGGACTGAGATGCATCTCCGCCACCGGGTTTCCGCAGATTCCTGGCGAGCCCGGAAAAGGCAGTGACAGCCTCTCTGAACTTCTCTTCAGCGTAGCGGTTGCTCATTCTTCTTGCTCCAGTCGATCGTGCCTCAGCCGACAGTCAGGAACACATCATCCTCTGGTCCGCCGATAGTAGCAGGTGTTAGAAGAGGAGTCGCTGGAGTGTCCGCTGCGTTGCGCACGCGAATAGCATTCTCGGGCATCTTGAACTCCAGCCGCTGCTCGTCCTCGTCGTAGACTAGCTCGTGGAGCTCGACGCCAAAAGCAAGCGCCTCCGGACCGGTGAAAATCACCTCGCCATTCTGGTTCGCGTCAATCTTGATCGATGTTGCCACCCCGACGATCTGCTTTACGTCCAGCCCTAGCGTCGCGCCAGCGCCACCGCCACTCTCCGCGACGACGCTCAACGATGAGGCACGTGCCACCCCCGTGACCAGATAGTACCGGTTGCCGTTAGTCACAAACGGCTGATCTGCCGCTAGCCGCCGCCGGGCGATCCTGCTCGCGAGCGCCAACACATCTACCGAATCCCGCGTCGCGCCAGCGAACCTGAAGCGGAGTGTTCCAGCGTTATTGTGCGCGTAGGCGGCCTTCACCTTGTCCACGACACTCGCCGCACCGAGTGCTGTGAGGAAACCCGCGAGCAAACCAAGTCCGACGTTGACGGCGACCGCCTTCGAGGTGAGGCCGCTAACCTCCCCCATTAGTTCCCCTATCTTAAGCGGCGGCATCTCCATCGGCGCGTCGAGTATGTTCTGTACGTTGCCGGGCGGCGACACGCGTTTGCCGTCGTGCACGTATAGATCTCCCACTGCAACCCCATGACGTGGAATCGCCAGAAGATGAAGGTGGTAGCGATCAAGGAACATCCGAACGAGTGGATCATCAGTATTACGACGGCACATGGGTCGAGGCCCTCCGGTGGAGTTTCTTTCGGGTCGCGTCAATATTCCTCAAGATCTGCTCGTCCTCCTCAGCGCGCGCCAACACTTCGGCCTGTGCGAGCAGACGCTCGGTCTCCCTCCGAGCAGCCGGCTCCGCACCGCTGACGCGGCAGCCCCACGTCGCCGACGCTAGCGCTTCAAGCGTGGACGCTCGTTCGAGGCCATCTTGAATTGGCAGAATGTCGATTAGCAGCGCCTTCGCTTCGGCGAACCGACGCCTCCCAAGCAACGCGCGCGCCTGCTCCCGCTGTGAAGAGCCCTTGATTAACCTCTCGACCTCGGCCGCTCCGCCGACCATACCGCCCGCGGGTGAACCCCAGCCGCTGCCCACGACCGTGAGTCCACCCCACAGTTGCACATTGTCGAACGGGTGAAGGAGTGGGCTCTTTTTGATCCACCTCGCAAGATTGCGGAGCATCAGATACGATTCGGGCTGGCTATCTGCACTGCCGTCTTTCTCCATGGCGTCAGAGATCGACCTGCAGCGCTCGAGACACTCCGGCGCCGTGAGGCGCCGAAGATCGAAGAGGGCGCGAAAGAGGGCAGCCGCTGGGCGGAGTCCACGGTTCGACAAGTGGGACACGAAGCGTTCGACCACGTAGCTCATTGAAACGTCTTCGACTGGCCACGAAGCTGCGAGTACGGCCGCCGCTCCTGCGGAGACCAGCGCGCCTGCAATGCCCCCTGCGGTGGTGCCATCCAGCGTGACCCCGGTGCTCCCAACCTCACAAGCGCTCAGCACGATAACCGGGCCGTGGGTGAATGCTCCCTGCTCGATCATCTGAGCCATCGTCCACCTGTCCTCTGGATGGAGGATGACATATGATTCCTCAGGACGCTTCAAGCTGGAATGGCCGTGCGTTCCCATCACCACGACGTTGGCGCGGTGGAGATGCGGGAAGACGTTCGCGCGTGTTGCAGTTTCGGCCACAAGACACACGTGATCGATCGCATCCGGAGCCTGCTCGGCCAGCCAGGTGGCGGTAGCTCGCGCCGCGGGCAGGTCGAGACGGGGATCCGCGACTGACAGCACACAGTCAAGACTGCGTGGCCAACGCTGGCGCTGGCTGACGGCAACGGCCTGGAGACACGGTGCGTATTCCACCGGAAACGCGTCGCAGAGGAATCGCACCTCGGTCGGTTTCCCTTTCATGCTTATTGCCGCCGTGATCTGCGCCACGTTCTCGGCGCAAATTTCCGCGAGGTGAAGAGGAAGGTGCCGCGTGAGCGCGTCCGGCACGAGCACGATCTGGGTGATTTTACATTCCGCCAGATTGCGCGCGACGCCGCAGAAGAGGTGATCGTGGAGAACGCGGCCGATTGTTGCCAGCGCGTTGAGCTGGCGCTCGCTGAGCTCGCGCATGACGTGGCCGTCGAACCATGCTCGCAAGAGCTCGCCCGCGCTCGCATTGTTGAAGTCCGGCGCGATGGCGGCAGCGACCCGAACGCGGCCGCCTACGCGTCTTATGAGATGCACAACGGTGCCCTCTGTACCGACTGTCAAGTCCACAATGCCGACTGGGCTTGTCATTGGCAGGGCGTCGAGTAGGTCTTGCGGGCGTACCATCCCACCCAGACGCGCGTGAAGGGCCGGATCACATGCGCGCAGGCGCTCGCCGAACTCGAGCAGAGATTCGCCAGCAGCACGCACCGTCCCTACGCGCTGCTGGATGTCGCTGGGAGTCGCCTCTTTCAACGCCCTCACCGCTTGTGTCAAGGTCGAAAGCCCCCCGAGATAGTCGGCCGCCTCGCGATGAGGCGGACCCGTAGCGCGCAGACGCTTTAGGTTCGGCAATGCGAACCCCAGCCCTTTGACCCGCTGTGACAACTCGAGGCTTCGAACTGGTTGTTCCGCTTCGCACAGCAAGCGCATCGCGTCAGCGATAATCCGAAGGCGGAGTCCTGCAGGCTCGAGCAACAAGTCGTCCTGGCTCTCCGCAAGTCCGAGGGCCAGATCGCAGACGAAGTGCGCTGCGTCCGCGGCGCGCTCAACGTCCTTTGCCTTCACCGCATGGCCTATCCATTGAAGGACGTAGTCAGTAACCACGACCGCACCGAGCGACGTCCGGGGGCGGTCAGCCCGCGTCTTGTGAAGACGCGCTTCCGCATGCCTCCCCATCTCGGCCCACTGCTTCTGGCGGGCGCCGTTGCCCCCGTTGATGACGCCGGTGAGAGCAAGCTTCCGCGTTACCCGCCGCAGTGCTACCCACGCACCTGCCCAGAATAACGACGTCGCGGCCATATCGAGCAGCTCGCGGTGCCGCGTTCGCTCGCGTACCTTTCGTGCCGTTGCTAGGAGCAGATCCGCTGCCTCGCATGGCCGGTGAGCGAGACGCAGGCTTGACGCCCACTCCATCGCGACCGCATGCAGTAAAGACTCGTCACCGGACACTTCCGCCGCATCGAAACACCGTTCGTAGCAGCTCCACGAGTCATGGTAGAGGCGGCGGCGGGTAAGACAATGCGCATAGTGCCTCCCCCAGGTGACGATGAGGCGAAGATCCCCGACCGAGGAACTCAACAGGTACGCGCGGTCAAAAGCGGCCTCGGCCTCTTCCTCATCGTGAGCGTCGCGCGCGAGCAGTCCGAGCCTGCCTTCTTGTTCGGCCAGCCCCGCGCGCCCGCGCTCACCGAAAGCGGCGTAGCGATCGCGCGCCGACACGAAGGCAGCGCGTGCTTCATCCAGTCGGCCTGAGCGACGGAGCACGACACCCTGACCCCCGCTCCATTTCGCGGCCGCGAACAGCTCACTTGCATCGCTCGCAGCGCCCGCCGCTTGGGCAAACAAGTCGATGGCCTCGTCATGCCGGCCCATTTGATCGAACAGCTTTGCGCGCTGGCCCAGTACTTCATGGACAGAGGCAAGCAGGCTCGGGGACTTGCGGATGAGGCGAACCGCGGCAGCGAGATGCAGATCGGCTTGGTCAGGCGTGTCGTTCGAAACGGCCCGATCGGCGAGTCGCAGCAAAGCGGCTAACCGCGCACGCGCTTTTGTGGGGGGATTGACCGCGCGCTTACGAGGCGGCTTGCTCTTCGCCGGCAGAGCCCCGCCTGCCGAGATTCGCTTTCCGCTAGAAACGCCAGATCGCATGCCATGTACAGGGTAGCTGCCTGCGGACCTATCGGATATGGTCGTTTCGCCAATTGAAGCGGCTACATTTAGATTGCGGCACCGTGTCTCGCACGGATTTGGCGCGAAGCGAGGCCGTGACCGGGATTCCAACCGACCGCTGGCACTTCCGGAATATCGCTGCGGTGTCGCCGAGTTGCGCGGTCCGGCCTGACCGCCTGATCCAGCGAGGAATTCGATCGCCATCTTCTGGGCTGGATTCAAGCTCCAGTCGCGGAGTCCATCGCTCCTCACGAGATCCCCAGCGCGCCCAGGGGGTGAAGCGTTCCACCGGAAGGCGTAGCCCAATCAATCGCTAGATCATGCCCAGGCTCAAGTGTCACCCATGTACCCTCTTGCTCACTTCCTAAATGATGAGCGCCCTAGCTTGGACCCATCCGCCCACCGGTTACGCGATGGGCGAGGGCAAAATGACGAGGGTCACCATGTGAACCGGATACGTGTCACCAATGTGCCCAGCCGGGGTGAAGTGCCACCCATATACCCTCTTGGTCAACCCCCGATCGGATGCGCCCGAACGGATGATCGTACATCGCTGGCGTGGTGCCAGCCAGCCGCTTGTCCGCCGTCGATCCGCTGCCCACGGGCTGCCCAAACCCAGTCGATTCACGTCGACCAGCGGAGAGAGAAATCCGAACCCATTTCGCTTTCAGTTTCACGGCGTTGGCTCGCAAGGTCGCGTGCCGCTTAAAGTTATCGCCAACGCCGTACCGAGGGTTCGAATCCCGCCCTCTTTTCGTCGCTGGTAAGCTATCCGACACTCACAGCCGGTCTAAGGCTCGAGAAACCCGCCGCGCTCAGCTTGTTCCCGGACTCTCGCCGGCAAATCAATCTCGCGCCACCGGCCGATGGCCCTCTCGTCGAAAATGCATAGCGGATGATGTGCCGCCGTCTCGCGTTTCCCCCACGCCCCGCCGCTCTCCGGATCGAACCATCGCCGGCACTCGCAGTCGCTCCACGACGGGTTGTTCACGCATTGATGCCGCTCGATCTTTTGGTACGGCGGCGTGGCGAACTTCACCTGGGCGAGCGGATTGACCCATGCGACGACCGAGAGCGTATCAGTGCAAACGGCGACGCCGGTCTTGGCGAACTGGTGAGCGAGCCACCGCGCCAGCTTGTGACGAGCTTCGCGGTTGACGGCCCATGCGCGCGTCATGGGAGTGCTCAGCCGGAAGAACGGCGTCATGGCGCGAGGCCCTTCGTTTCGCCCGCCAGGTATTTGACGAGTGAATCGAGGAACGTCTGGTACACGGGGTCGACGCGCCCGCCTACCTTGCCCTGACGGAGGCGCTGAAAGCGAAGCCAGAGCGCTTCCTTCTGCGTACGGGGGCGTGCAGCTCGTCGACCGCGGCGCACGGGGGAGTCGAGCATTTGCTGGAACAAGCGAACTTGCGCCTCTTCGTCGGGGTCTTCTTCGTCGTCCATCAAGGTGGCGATGCGGAGCAGGCGCTGGATGGGGATCGTGTTCGGGGGGAGCTGCGCGAGGCGAGCCACGACGGCGGGCGCGAGGCATCTGGACAAGATCATGGCCGTGGAGACGTGGCCCTGGGACTTGCCGATGCGAGCGGCGATTTCCGACTGGGTGAAGCCGGAGTCGTAGAATCCGAGGTACGTCCGACCGACTTCCCAGAGCGGCACATCCTCACGCGCCAGATTCTCGACGACGTTTTCGAACGCACCCTCGCTGGAGATGACAAGGCAGCTGACCTCGGTGGACGGCAGGCGAGAGTCCTTCGCCAGCAAGGTCAGGGCGCGATAGCGTCGCTCGCCTGCGACGACTTCATAGTAGCCAAGCTCGGCGCGCTCCACGACGACGAGATTGTGGAGCAGGCCATACTGCGCGATCGAGCGGGCGAGCTCTTCAATGCGGCGGAACGTCTTCCGGACTTGCTTCGGGTTCGGCAGGATGTGGTCGAGCGGGATTTTGATGATGTCGCTCATCCGGCCCTCACGTAGTAGAGCTTGCCGTCGCCGAAATCGATGGCGCCGACTCCGTCTTCCGGTTCCTTCCGCTTGCTGGCAGCCGCCTCTTCCGCGGTCGCCTCGCGGATAACAGCGCCGGTCTCGAGCTCCACGAGCTCGAGCTTGGTGCCGCCGTGATCGCGCTCCCACGCGGCCCTGAACTGACACAGAAGGTGGTGCTGCTCGGGATCGCCACCGGCCCAGTCGTGGCAGGCGCAGGCTGCGGGGTCGGGGATCGTGCTGACGGGTACCGTGACCGTGCTCGGCGCGGGGGATGCCGGTGGCGCGAACACACCTGGTGTTTGAGAAACTGGGGGCGCAGGAGGCCGTTCGGTGGGCGCTGTTGAGTCAGCTGGCTCCGGGTGAGGTTCGTGCGCGGCTGTGGATGACACGGTGACGCGCTCGCGTGGTGCGTCTGGGTCGTGGAGCTGCTGAGATTCCCAAGCCGCC
>Ga0302321_100000466_pt1 | contig 35242 bp, 36 predicted proteins | sample Fen_T0_1_FD_202505 | JGI IMG/M metagenome (GOLD analysis project Ga0302321, IMG submission 202505) | Peat permafrost microbial communities from Stordalen Mire near Abisko, Sweden - Fen_T0_1 | ecosystem: Environmental > Terrestrial > Soil > Wetlands > Permafrost | place: Sweden: Abisko... | reverse complement strand
ACCCAGAAAGGTGTCGCGGATAAGCGGCGCGATTACGATTACCTGATCTTGACGCGTGTCGAGGGCACCGAAATTGCTTTGAACGAATACCGCGTGGACCTTGCCACCGGTGACAAGTTTCGATCCAACGAAGTGAACAACGGCTCTACCGCGTCGTCAGTCGCTAATGCCGCCAACACCGGCGGACCCAACCATCAACCAACTTCATCGCAGGCGGGCACTCCTCCCCTATCACAAGGGTTCGCCACATCATGGGTTTACTTTTACCCGCGGAACCAAGTGCAATCCCTCTTCCGCTACCTGGGAGAACAGAAGATCGACGGTCGCCATGCCTTGGTCGTCGCCTTCACCCAGAAACCAGAAGCTGTTCGGGTACCCGCTCGATTCCGCTACAAGGGAAAATCTGTTCCCATGTTCTTCCAGGGTATAGCGTGGTTCGACACGTCCGATTTCAGGATTCTTCGTTTGCATACGGATCTGCTCTCGCCTCTCCCCCATGTCGCCCTGGACAGCCTTAGTGCCGACATTCAGTTCGTGCCGACTCAAGTCGCTGACGTGCCGACAATTTTGGTGCTGCCCCGCGACGTGACCGTCACTTCCGTAGTGGGTGGCGCCACTCTCCGCGAACACCATACTTACGCGGACTATCGACTCTTCCGCGCGCGGTCGAAAATTCTCTTGAACCCCTGAACTTTCCTTTTGAGCGACGGCTCGACGTGATGATTTGAAACGGCAATCTCTACCCTTTGTCCGGCCTGCCCTCGATCGACGCCTGTAGCGCCTTCGTCACCTCGCCCGCAATGTCATCCTGCACCATCAAAATGTCATCGAATGGCCGATCATAGGTCTCGGACCACAGCACATAGCCATTCTCGGCGCGCACCAACCTTGCCGCCACCCGCAGCCTTCCGCCGGACTTTCTCACGCTCCCATCGAGCACATACGCGACTCCCAGCGTCCTGGCGATCTCCGCCACCGGTATCTGCTTCCCCTTGAAATAGAACGACGACGTAGGAGACGGCACGCGCAGTCCCGGGATCTTACTCAGCTTGTCAATCAGTTCTTCCGTCATGCCGTCTGCGAACGGCTCTTCGGTCATCTCTTCCGTCAAGTCGAGAAACGGCAGCACGGCGATTGATTTCTCCGGCCTCGCAGCCGCCACGGACGAGGCCGAACGATTCTCATTTGCTCCCCTGCCGCGATAGTGAACCATGAGAAAAACAATCGCGCCCGTCAGCATGATCCCAACCGCTACACGAGCAACCCACGGGAATCCCTCCCCGCGGCTCGCCGTCGGAATCTTGTCTGCTTGATCCGAATCCGCCTCCACCCAGGGACCAACCGCCGCCACCATCCGGTATCCCAGTCGCGGCACCGTCGCGATATACGTTGGCTGCTTCGCATCATCGCCCAGCAATCGCCTTAGCGACGTCACCGCCTGGTATACGGAATCAGGAGAAACACTCACATCGGGCCAGACTTGGTTCAGCAACTCCTCGATGCTCACAACTTCGCCAGCGTGCTCAGCCAGACATAACAGCAATCGCATCGTCCGAGCCTCGACCCGCGCACTCTCGCCACCCCGCGAGATCTCGGCAGCAGTCGGATTGACACACCAGTCACCGACGCGAAGCGTTGTTGTCTTTGGACGTTCCATGCAGAATAGGGTCCCAGTCTCCTCTCAAGCCCTCGCCGATTGTACCAACCGCGCAGAGACACCCTGCCCCATTTGCCATCGTCAGATTCGCGGTGATTTCAGAACTATTCAGGCCAATTTCAGGCCGTGTTCAGGACTTCTCGAAACCCTCATGACTATCGTGGACCGTCGGAGGTCATCTCATGATCGAACATTCTGTCGCCAAGCCATCGCCAGCAAGAACCAGTAACGCCCTCAAGGCCATCGCCGTCGCCGGATTCATTGCCGGAACTCTGGATCTCCTGCAAGCCTCCATCCTGTTTGGATGGGATATTCCCCTGTCCATTGGCGGAGGTCTGCTCGGCCCCCAGGCTGTCCATGGAGGCGTCGGCACCTTCATCCTCGGAATCTGCCTCCACTTCCTGATCGCAAGCTCAGCGGCGGCCATCTACTACGCCGCCAGCCGCCGCCTGCCCTTCATGACCGAGCATCCCCTCGTCTGTGGCTTGCTCTTCGGCGCCGCCGTCGAAAACTTCATGAACCTCGTCGTTCTGCCCCTCTCCGCGCTCCATGCCAGAGGTCCTTACGAACTTCATGACTTGCTCCAGGGTCTGCTCATCCACATGGTTGTCGTAGGCCTGCCGATTTCCTACAGCATTCGACGCTTCGCAAAATGAGTCCGACACATCGCGGCGATTTTTCCGCGGACAACGCATTCCCAACCTGGCCCTGAAACTCAACTCAGGACGAGGCGCTTGATTTACATGAAATCCGAACAGACTCTCGATTTCGCAAACCTACCGCCGAAAGCCACCAAGCCCGGAACGGATCGCATCCCAGAAAGTTTGGTCTTCGAATCCCAAAGCGAAGACCGAAACGCCCGCGAGATCGTACTTCACGGTGAGCGCGGTCTTCAGCGGAATACTGCGCCCGTCTTCATACCACACAACGTGGCTGGCGCCGTTCGGTGCGGTGTAGTTGAAGTACGGCGAAGAGGAAACCGCATCCCACTGCGGCACGGCCCGCATCTTCGCAATCAGGTTAGGAACGCTCTTCCAATGGATTTGCACGCCCGTATTCCGAGTGAAATTCCAGTCATACCCGTAGGCAGGAACGCCCAAGCTGATCTTGCTCGGGGGCACCACTGTCACCGCGAACTGCACACAAGGCTCAACCCAGTCGAGTCCCGCCACCGGCCCCGGGGCGCCCCAAGGACCGTTTTCGTCGTAGGTCATCAGTTGGAGAATATCCACGTTCGGCGCCAGCGCCTTGAAATCGAAAGCTCCAGTCCACGAATCATTGGGATCGTCTTTCAGTTTGGCGGGAACCGACAGCACGGTGAGATATCCGGCGTGTCGCATCGCCTGCGCGACCGCCTGAATAAACGCGCTGAAGGCCGCGCGATCGTGATGCGGCACCGCTTCAAAGTCAACGTTCACGCCGCTATACCCGTACGTCGACACCACCCGGAGCATCTCTTGAATCGCTTGCGCGCTGTGCGCCGGATTATTCACGATCGACTGCGCAATCGCAGGCACAAACCCCGTTCTACCGAAGTTGGACACACTCGCGAACGTCTGCATACCGTGCGCATGCGCATACTCCATCGCCTTCGCCGGCGCCGTGCCCGAAATCTTCCCCGCGGCGTTGATGGCAAACGTATCCGTCGGAATCTGGTTAAGATAACCAGCGTAAGCGCGCAGCGAAGACTGGGAAGCCGCGTTCTCGTAGTAAGCCATCACAGCCCTCGACTGCGCGAAGCCGCCGACGGGAGCCACAATCAGGACGGTGCACAACAAGAACCGCTTTAGTTTGAGACCAAACACGAAGCCTCCATCGCAGAGCGAACCGCCAAACCACAGTCTAACGCACGGCCCAACATTGGCCCGTCGCCGTGCGTCGCGGCGAGCGAATCGCCAACCACCGGAAGCGTTCCACCCAGCCCTCATCCCACTAGCCAGGACACATCACTTACCCGCCCGCCACGCTCTGCTAGACTATGCGGCCATGAAGACATTCCTCATTCGGAACCTTCGCGCACTCGTGTTCCTGGCAACTCTCTCATCCGCCCAGGATGTCATTCCTCTCCCCTTCACCCCGGCATCCGGCTCTCCGCCCGCGGACTATCCCGAGAAAACCTACTTCTCACAAATCTGGAAAACCGAAGTTGTCACCAACGTGACCAAACCAAGCCTGACCGTCTTCAAGCCTTCTCCGGAACTCCGCAACGGCACCGCAGTCGTGATCTGCCCCGGCGGCGGATTCATGGCCCTCTCCATCACCAGCGAAGGCAATGACGTCGCCAAGTACCTTACCGCGCGAGGCGTGACCGCATTTGTTTTGAAGTATCGTTTGGCACACACTGGCGAAGATGCCACCCAGGAATTTGGCGCGATGTTGGCAGACAGGCAGAAATTTCAAGAGATGCTGAACAAGGTTGTTCCGCTGGCCGTCGCCGATGGCCTGGAGGCGGTCACCTATGTTCGGCAGCACGCGTCGGAATGGGGAGTCTCGCCCGATCGCGTGGGCATTATCGGATTCTCGGCTGGCGGCGGCGTGACATCGGGCGTCGCCTTCAAGTACAAGGCGGAAGGCCGCCCCGTGTTCGTGGCTCCAATCTATGCGGGTGGAGAAATGTTTAACGACGCTGTCGTTCCCGCGGACGCCCCTCCCATGTTTATTGCCGCTGCTACCGACGATCAACTTGGCCTGGCTCCGGGTAGCGTGGCTCTGTACCAGAAGTGGACGGCCGCTCACAAATCGGCCGAACTACACCTGTACGCGAAGGGCGGACACGGTTTCGGAATGCGCAAGCAAGACCTCCCCACCGATCATTGGATCGACCGCTTCGCCGATTGGCTGGAGTTACAAGGATGGTTGAAGAAATAACACCTACGACCGCGCGCCACCGGGGCCCCAGCCTCGGCGGGCGGAAAAAACTAATGGCCCAACCCAGGAAGTGGCGCTCCAGAAATAGCCCGGTGCCTCGGCGGTGGGAAACTCCTATTCGTTCGCGGCCTTCCTTGGCTTGACTGCAAGGCAGCGAGCGAACACTGCAGACACTTCGGGAATCTCGGCTTCTTTCAATTGAATCGCACTACCCAGCTTCTTAAGAGCCGCGTTCAGTGCGGCGGGCTGGCCAGCGGTTATGTCCAGAACCCTCTGCCACTCGCGCGCCACCGGAATGCGCTCGTCACTATCCGCGTCGTCGCAGAACTGGTCAGCGGCTTCGGGAGCGGTCCCATACTCATCCGACATGTCTTCGTGAAAATATCCTCGTAGGAACGTGTGCAGAGCGGGGAAACTGTCTGCGGTTAAGTCGGCTTTCGGATTTTGTTTATGCAGATTCATCAGCGGCACTCCGGATACGACGTAAGGACGTAATAGTCATTGGGCCCGGCGTACTTTAGAACGACCAGCGCGTGCGAACAGGTGTGGGATCGGTCCTCGCCACGGTTGATGGTACGGCCGATGGGCTGAGGACTGTCGTAGTCGAGAACGAGGTTGGCGTGCCCGCCGGGACGGCCGAGCCAGCGCTGGATGCGGTCTTGCGACTGGGCAATGGCAGCGCCTACGGCATGCTCGGCGGCGGCGCGGTCGGTGTAGGTGGACGCACCGGAGATGTTGTGCTCTTCGTTGAGGCGCTCGATCAGCTGGTCGTCGGTGCGGCCGACGTGCTTGCGGAGGATATGACCGCCGGCAGATTCGTCCTGGCTGAGGTCGCGGGTGGGGCCAGAAAGAGGGTTGCCAGCGCGTTGATTGTCTCCCCCGGAGGGAGAGTCTCCTTTTGCTGTCGCGCCGCTTGAAGTTGTGTTGGGCTGGCAACAGGTCAGGCAGAAGACTGCAGTCGCCAAAACTGCGAATATGATCCAGCGTTTCAACATCGCACGCGGGTTGGAAGAGTTCTTCATTCAGGCCCAGATACGGCAGACGATTGAGCTTCGTTCCGTACAGTTTCCGTTCTGTAACAAAGTATGTCTGTGAAGTAGTGGGAATTGTGCTACTAAACAGGGTGTGCGGGCAAGTGGGCTAGCGCTTCTGAGTGAAGACGGGCTGGACGCGTTTGCGCGTTGGGGCTCGGGGGTAGCGTATGTCTATCCCCGGGGGTACCGGCGCGAGCGGTGGTCGTATGCACGGGTGGCGGGCGTTGCGTATCAGCTGGCGCGCGAGTTGGCGGATCGCAACATCGTCAAGGGCGATGCCGTGCTGCTGTGGACGCCGAACTGCGCGGAATGGGTGGCAACGTTTCTCGCGTGCGCGCTGTCGGGAGTGATCGCGGTTCCGGTGGACGATGGGGCCAGCGCAGATTTCGCGCGGCGGATCTGCGGGCAAGTTCGGACGAGGCTGGTCGTGTGTTCGCGCGATCGGGCCGGATTGTTTGAGGACATCCCGACGTTGGATCCCACTGAATTAGCCTCTGCGGTCGCGCGGCATTCCGAGTCTCTTTTTCTTCCGTGCGAGATCGAGCCCTCTGATCCACTGGAAATTGTCTTCACTTCTGGGACCACGGCAGATCCGAAAGGCGTTGTGCTCACGCATGCGAATGTGGCGGGGAACGTGGCTCCCTTGGCCCGGGAAATCGAGAAGTATTTGAAGTACGAGCGGCTGGTGCATCCTTTGCGCTTTCTCAACCTGTTGCCGCTGAGTCATGTGTTCGGGCAGTTTCTAGGAATTTTCCTTCCTCCGCTTCTGGGCGCGACGGTGGTTTTTGAAAATACGTTGAATCCTTCCGAGATCATCTCGACCATCAAGCGCGAGCGGGTTTCTGTGCTGGTGGCGGTTCCCCGGCTGGTGGATTCGCTGAAGCAGAAAATTGAACGGGATCTGGAAGATGTTGCGGGGATGACGGGTTTCACGGATCGCTACGCTAAGACGGAGAAGCATCATTTCTTGCGACGCTGGTGGACGTTCCGCGACATCCGGCGGCGGTTTGGATGGAAGTTTCTAGCGATTATCAGCGGCGGCGCCGCGCTGGATCGAGAGACGGAAGAGTTCTGGCATCGGCTCGGTTACGCGGTGGTGCAGGGATATGGGCTGACTGAAACGACTTCGCTGATCAGCTTGAATCACCCGTTTCGCACCAGCCGGGGCTCGATTGGCAAGGTACTGCCGGGGCGCGAACTGAAGGTGGCGGACGATGGCGAGATTCTGGTGCGCGGGTCTGGCGTCGCCAGCGGGTATTGGAACGGGAGCGAACTGGCGCCAGTCGCTGGGGAAGAAGGTTGGTACAGGACGGGCGATCTGGGGTCGCTGGACGCAGGCGGCAATTTGTTTTTCAAGGGGCGGAAGAAGGAAGTGATCGTGACGCCGGCTGGAATGAACATTTTTCCCGAAGATCTGGAAGCGGCGCTGCGAGAGCAGAGCGAAGTACGAGACGCGGTTGTTGTCGGTTTGGAGCGCGGAGGAAACGCGGAGGCGTGCGCGGTTGTTATTTTGCGCGAAGTCGGCGCGGACGCGAAAGCTGTAATCGAGCGCGCGAATAAAGACCTGGCAGAATACCAGCGGATGCGGAATTGGTTCGTCTGGGCGGAGGAGGACTTTCCGCGCACTTCGACGGGGAAGGCTCGAAGGAATGCGGTTCGGGATGTGGTGGCGGCGGGTCTGACCGCGGGAGGTGATGGCCGCGGCAGCACGTCGGCTAGTCCGCTGGCGGAGCTGCTGGCGCGAGTGACCGGGCGCGAGGCTCCAAACTTTTCGCCGGATGCTGATCTGGAGCACGATCTCGGGCTGAGTTCGCTGGAACGAGTGGAACTGCTCGGCGCTTTGGAAGATCGGTACCAGGTGGATCTGAGCGAAACGAAATTCGCGGAGGTGGCAACGGTCAAAGACCTGGATCGGTTGCTCCATGGGGAAAGCGGGGGGCAGCGGGAGTTTCATTATCCTCGATGGACGCTGCGGTGGCCGGCGCAGTGGTTGCGGTTGGCGGTGCACTATCTGTTGATGCGTCCGGCAGTGTTTCTATTGGGCTGGCCGCGGGTCGCGGGGCTGGAGAATTTGCGCGGAGTGGCCGGGCCGGTGCTGGTGATCTCGAATCATGTGGGCGATGTGGATGCGGGATTCGTCCAGACAGTGCTGCCGGCGCGGTTGCGGCATCGGTTGGCGACAGCGGCGGGGGGAGAGGCCTTGGAGGCGTTGCGATCGCCGGCGGCTTCGCGGGCGTGGGTGCTCCGCGGGTATGACCGGATGCAATGGATTCTTGGCGTCGTGGTGTTGAACTTGTTTCCGTTGCCGCGAGAAGCTGGGTTCCGCAAGAGCTTTGCCTATGCTGGCGAAGCGGTGGACCGGGGCTACAGTGTGCTGGTTTTTCCGGAGGGACGGCATACCGAAGATGGACGGCTACGACAATTTCGCAGCGGCGTCGGGTTGCTGGTAAAGAATCTGCGCCTTCCCGTGGTGCCGATGCGGATTGACGGATTGTTCGAGGTGAAGAAGGCGGGGAAAAGATTTGCGGCGCCGGGGGAGATTACGGTACGCATTGGAAAGCCGGTGGAATTTGCGGCGGGGCAGGATGCCGGGGAGATTGCGCGGGAATTGCAGGGGATTGTGGAGCGTTTATGACCAGGAGATTTCGGTTCTGGGCTCCGGGAAATCTAGAAGCTTGCGCTGGCGGCTCTTGTTTGCAGGCCGGCGATGCGGCGCATTTCTGCTACCAGCCAGTCCGCTTCTTCCTTGTTTCGGAGGGTTCGGCCGAGGGTTAGTTTCTTTCCGTAACGATTCGTGAGTTCGATGTCATAAAACGGGGTACCGGTGGCGCCACCTTGTTGAACTTGAATCCTGATGGTGATCGCGGTGATTTCAGAGAACAGAACTTCCTTGGTTTTTCCGCCGCCGAACAAACCCGATTGCAACGTTAGCCCAGCCGCCTTCATTACGACCCGCGTGGTTCCTGCCCACTGCTGGACGTTGATGAAGATCATGAGCAGCGAAAAGAATCCGCACCCGATCACGAAGATCAGGGGGATGTGCACGCGATAGAAAAAGACGGTCAGCCCCGCAAAGAACAGCAGAAACAGAGTCCCGTAAGCGGAAGTTGCTTTGTTGCGAGCAGCGGGGAAAAAGAATTCCGTGCCCTCGGCAGTCTGCCGGACTTCGATGGTCATGGTCTCGGGACGGGCGGGCGCCGACTGCGCGAATAGCGGCGCTGCTTCCGGCTTGGTCGGTGTTTGTGAAGTCCGGAAAACAGGCACTTCGAAAATATCGTGGTAGTCCACGCCGGGTACATCGGCCAAGGCTTCGAGTAGCCACAAGAATTCGCTGCGGGAAGTTTGTTTCTCGGAGGCGGACGCATCCCAGGGAATGCGGAAGGAAACGGGGATTGATACGCCAAAGGGACTGGCACAGACTTCTGCGGGAGAAAGTCTCCGCTCATCCCGCCAAAGAATCTGCTGGTTGGTGGACTGCGAGTCGCCGGAGCCGGTGGTGACGGAATGAATGCAACTAAGGCGCAGCAGAATCCCGTGCTCGGGAGCTCTCGGAAAACGGGCCTGGACTACGCCTTTGAGTTCTCCACCGATCACGCCGGGGACGGAGGCCATTTCAAAATAGGTCTTGCCGAATTCTGCGTAGGCAACGGACTGACGGATGGCACGGATCAGCAGGAAAACACCGACGATGGGAAAGAGCAGCGCAATGTAAACGGCAGGTTTTCTGGCGGCCTCTCTTGGAACCAGAAAGAGTGCGGGGGCCGAGACGAGATTCCAGATGATGGCAAACACCCACGCGCCGATCATGTTGCCGCGCGTCTTGCTTTGGATTCGACCTTGGGCCCACTCTTCGCGCCAGAGCCAGGGTTCAGCGGTATGCTCGGCTTGGAGTTGTTGCTGTCGAGCAAGGAGTTTGCCGCCCCAAACCGCAACGAACATCAGTCCGACTCCGATGGTGCTGAAGACGGTTCCGAAAACAAGCGGCATCCAGAACGGGCTTTTGCCTGGCGCCCCAGTAGCCATCTGCCGGATTCCCGCCTGCATGGCGAACAGTCCAAACAAGGCGAATGGCAAGCCGAACAGGGCGAGCAGCAGGGAGCCGAGTTTCCCCTTTGCATCCATGGGGACATTGTGCGGGAGAGCGGAAGAGCGCGTAAGAGGCGGGAAGTGGAGCGACCAAAGTAATCGCGGCCAGCCTCAAGATTGGAGATTGGCCTTAATGAGGCGTTAGAGGACGGGCGGGAACGCCCGTCGCTCGATGTTCTAGGATGCGGCTACTTGCCGTCTACGGCTTTGAGGCACTTGCCGTAGAGTTCGAGCAGATGGTCAGCATACTCTTCGGGCTTGGAGGCGGGTCCTCCGCCTTGGAATCCGACACCGCCGCTGTTGCCGCTGGTCTTGCCGTAGCTGGTGGTCATGGCGATGAATTTCATCAAGTCAAGTGCGATGTCTTCGTTGCGGCGACTGCCGAGCGGGAGAGCGGATGCATCCATAGATTACAAACTCCTCGAAACCCAGTGGTCCGTGGCCAATGGTTGGTAGTAGCTCAGGGTGAGAGCCTGGAAGTGATGATAGCAGAGGAGAAGTTCCCACCCTTCTGTGTACGAAATGTCCGCAGGGTGGGAACCGTTGCTCTCTCTTCGTTCACTCACTGCTTAGTCCCGGTCGTGTTCGCGCCCTCGGTCATGGCGTTCTTCACCATCCCAGCGCCCGCTCCAGCGGTCGTTCGCGTTGTTGCCCCACTCGCCTCGGCCCCAACCGCGGAACTGCGCGCCGTCGATCACGCTGCCGTCGCGATATTCGAACATGCGCTCGCGGCCATTCGGTCCGCGCGCGAAGATGCGGAGCACTTTGGAATGCCCGCGATCCGGGTCTACGCCGAAAGTTCGGAAGTCGAGGCGGTACTGTTGATCGGTCCGCGCCAGTTCCTTCAATCTGTTGGTGACGTCCACATGTCGACGCTGGCTGCCGTATTGCGCGCTCAGAATCACAAACTGGCCCTGATCGCCACGGTTGGCGGCAGGGTTGGCGAGGGGATTCCAGTTGCCACTCCATCGGCGGTTACTCCACTGTCCGTTACTCCAGCCGCGGAACTGGGCGCCGTCAATGATGCTGTTGTCGCGGTATTCAAACATCTGCTCCTGGCCGTTGGGCCCTTCGGCGAAGATGCGGAGCGACTTGGCCTGGCCCTCCGCCGGGTCCACGCCAAAGGTTTCATAGTTCAGGCGGAACTGGCGATCGGCGCGCGCCATTTCCTTGAGGCGGTTGGTGACGTCAACGTGGTGGTATTCGTTGCCGTATTGGGCGGTAAGGATCAAGTACTGCCCGGCGTCGCCACCCGCGTTGTTGCCGCCGGGATAGCCACCGCCGTTCCAGTTGCCGCTCCAACTTGTAGTGCCCCATTGACCATTGTTCCAGCCGCGGAACTGGGCGCCGTCAATAATGCTGTTGTCGCGGTATTCAAACATTTGCTCCTGGCCGTTGGGGCCTTGGGCAAAGATGCGGAGCGATTTGGCTTGGCCTTCCGCCGGGTCTACGCCGAAGGTCGCGTAGTTCAGTCGGAACCGTGCGTCAGCACGCGCCATTTCTTTCAGGCGGTTGGTAACGTCCACGTGATGGTATTCGTTGCCGTATTGGGCGGTGAGGATTAGGTACTGGCCGGCGTCGCCACCCGCGTTGTTTCCACCGCCGGGATAGCCGCCACCGTTCCAGTTGCCGCTCCAGCGACCGTTTCCCCATTGGCCGTTGTTCCAGCCCTGGAAGACAGCACCGTCAATCAGACTATTGTCCCGGTACTCGAACATCTGTTCCTGGCCGTTGGGTGTCTGTGCATAAATGCGGAGCACTTTGGCCTGGCCTTCGGCCGGGTCCACGCCGAACGTTTCGTAGTTCAAGCGAAAGGCGCGATTCTGGCGCACCATTTCCTTAAGTCGGTTGGTGACATCCACGTGGCGGGTCTCGCTGCCGTACTGCGCACTAAGAATTACATACTGGCCAGCGTAATTATCGGTTCGTCCGCTCCATCCGCCGGACCAGGTGTTGTCGCCCCAGTCGGCGCGGGTAAAGCTGCGGAACTGGGCGCCATCAAAGCCGCTGCCATCGGGGAAGTCAAATACGCGTTCCTGGCCGTTGGAGCCCCGTGCAAAGACGCGCAGCATCTTGGCATGACCGCGATCAGGGTCCACGGCCATGGATTCGTCGCTGATGCGGAACGGGCGGTCGCGGCGCGCCAGTTCCTGCAGGCGGGCAGTTACGTCCACATGATTACGATCGTTGCCATATTGCGCGTTGAGAATTACGTACTGGCCTGCATCCTGGGCAAATGCTGTTCCCAGTAGAAGCGCGAGAACTGCCACTAAGAAAATCGAACGGCGGGTATTAAACATAGGGGTTTCTCCTGGCACTAGTAGGGTGGTGCAAATTATGCCGGACTCTTGGTAAGGGTATCTTATAAGAAAAGGGGCGCGGAGGCATGAGGCTGCCGTTCGGCGACCAGCGAGTCCGACGATCAACGTAGCAAGAGCTTGAAGTTGGCAAGGCTATCCCACTTCTGCCAGGCCGTAACTCAGCGACCAGCGCTCACGCATCGCTCTTAGCGCCCGGTTGATTTCTTCTTTGGAAAGCTCGGTGTTCGGACCGGCGACTACGAATGCGGCTTCGCGTTTGGCGGCTTCAAGGAGTTGGCGGTCGCGGATCAGGTTGGCGACACGGAAGCTGGGGATTCCGGCTTGCTTGGTGCCGAAGAAGTCGCCGGGGCCGCGGAGTTCGAGATCGAGTTCGGCGATCTGGAAGCCGTCGTTGGTTCGAACCATCGCGTCGAGGCGGCGCTGACCTTCTTCGGACATTTTTTCGCCGTGCATGAGCACGCAATAGGATTTGGCCGCACCGCGTCCGATACGTCCGCGAAGCTGGTGAAGTTGCGCGAGCCCGAAGCGGTCGGCATGTTCGATTACCATGACGGTTGCGTTCGGAACATCGACCCCGACTTCGATGACGGTGGTCGCGACCAGGATTTCGATCTCCCCGCGCTGGAACTCGCGCATGATGCGCTCTTTCTTGTCGGGATCGAGACGGCCGTGCAGCAGACCTACATGCAGGTTGGGGAAGATCTTCTCGCGAAGCTGGCGGTGCATCTGCTCGGCAGCTTTCAGTTCGCGCTCTTCGTTCTCTTCAATCACCGGATAGACGACATAGGCCTGATGTCCTTTGGCGATCTGCTGGCCGACGAACGTCCAGACGTCGGAGGCGCGCTCGTCGGGGACAGCTTTGGTCACGATCGGAGTTCGCCCGGGCGGGAGTTCGTCCAAGACTGAAACGTCGAGGTCGCCATAGAGGGTCAAGGCCAGAGTACGTGGGATTGGGGTGGCGGTCATGACCAGGACGTCGGGTTCGGCGGCCTCTCTTGCCTCGCTGAGCTTAGCTGGGATCGGAAAATTGCCCGGCCCCAAATCGCTCTTCCCCACATTTGGGGCTCCGGCGTCTTTCTTCATCAGCTTAAGCCGCTGCATCACTCCGAAGCGGTGTTGTTCGTCCACGATGACCAAACCCAGGTTCTCGAATTCGACGCGGTCCTGAATCAGCGCGTGCGTTCCAATGATTAGCTGTGCATTGCCTTGGGCGATGTGGCGGCGGATGTCGCGCTTACGATCCTGCTCCAGGGAGCCGGTAAGCAGGACGATGCGGTAGCCGGCATTTTCCAGAATTCGCCGCGCTGAAAAATAATGCTGCTGCGCCAGGATCTCCGTGGGCGCCATGAAGGCGACCTGGTAGCCGTTTTCGATGGCGATGATGGCGGCTTGGAACGCAATGATGGTCTTGCCGGAACCGACGTCGCCTTGCAGCAGGCGGCGCATGGGGTAGGCCGTCTGCATGTCAGTGGCGATTTCTTTGAGCACCCGCTTCTGCGCCGCCGTTGGGTGAAAAGGCAAAACCTTCTTGATCGCCTGCCGGACGCCGTCGTTGATCTGGAAGGCGACTCCGGTCTGGGCCTTCTGCTCGCGGCGTTTGAGTTCCAGACCCAGTTCGATAAAGAACAGTTCGTCAAAGATCAAACGGATGTGGGCCGCGGTCCGTGAGGATTGCAGATCATTAAAGCTTTCACCTGCATCAGGCCAGTGCACCTTCCACAGAGCTTCGCGCGGAGACGCAAGGCTAAGATGGGCGCGCACAGCGGCTGGGATCGGATCAGGCATCTCCGGTGTCAAATTCTGCAGCGCAGTGTGAATAATGCGGCGAAACCAGCGTGACGTCAGTTTGCCGGTGGCTTCGTAGATGGGCACGATGCGTCCGACTTCAAGAGAGGCAGCCGTTTTCTTTTCGGCTTCGTCGGCGCCGCCTTCTTCGTTGAGGTCGCCCAACACTTCGATCTGCGGCTGCATCATCTGGAGTTTGCCGTCGCGATCGGTGTCCACCTTGCCGTAGAGCGCCAGCATCTGCCCTGGCTGGAAGCGGCCCTGGAGGTAAGTGGCGTTGAACCACAGGCACTTCAGGCTGGTGCGCCCTTGGCCGACCGTGAGCTGAAAGATCGGCATGCGACGAGTGCGAAACAGTCCGGAGTTGCGGACCTCGGCGATGACCGTGGCCATTTCGCCGGGCCGGAGTTCCGCCACTGTGCGCGGGTTAAGCCGATCTTCGTAGCGGAAGGGCAGGTAGTGAAGCAGGTCGTCCACGGTCTGGATGCCCTTGGCGGCCAGGATTTCGGCCAGGCGGGGCCCGATGCCCTTCACAAACTGCACTGGTGTGGTCGGTTCCAGCATCTGAAGGGATGTTAGCAGGAAGACAGTTTTCGGTCGGCGGTCATCAAAGGGAGGGTTCAGGAGAGGCGGATGGCTCAGAGCCAGGGAGTGAGGAATTTTCTGGACGCGCTGGCGGCGGTACTCGCAGGAAATGCGATTTACTTCTTGCTGATGCCCCACCTGCCAGTCGTCATGCGGCATTCATTTAAGGAAGACTGGGGACTGGTTGTGGACTTTGTGGTCTGCACCATTGTTTTTGTAGGCGTGAAGATCATGCGGAACTGATTTTCCATTTGCTGGCCGATAGACAATCTCTATACTTCGTTGAACTCAATACTCGAGGCGTGGCGGCCCGTCGACCGTCCCTCGCAAGAAAACGAATGCTGAAGCCGCGCCCATCCATCGAGAGCTTGCACGCCTACCGTTCGCCGATCATAAGCCGCGACGGATTGTGTCTAGACCTTAACGAAAACATGGTTGGGTGTTCGCCGCGGGTGCTGTCCCGGTTGCGCGCACTTACCGCAGAAGAAGTGTCGAAATATCCTCGCCGGGAAGAGGGCGAGCGGCTTGTGGCTGGGCATCTCGGCATCGCGCCGGAACAGGTATTGCTGACCAATGGAATGGACGAGGCGATCGCTCTTCTGTTTTCCGCGTACCTTGATCGGGGCGACGAGTTGTTGTTTGCCGATCCAACTTTTGTTGAGTATCCAATTCAGGGTGCGGCTTGCGGCGCGCACGTCATTCGAGTGGCGTCCGGCCCGGACTTGGCGTTGCCCGTCGATGCAATGCTCTCGCGGATTTCTCCGCGCACGCGGGTCATTGCCATCGCAAACCCCAACAATCCGACGGGACTCACAGCGCCGCGGGGTGAGCTTCTGCGCATTGTGGAGGCCGCGCCGGATGCGGGGGTGCTGATCGATGAAGCTTATTTCGAGTTTTGTGGCGAAACGATGATCGGGCACTTGGTCCGCTATCCCAACCTTTTTGTGGCCCGAACTTTTTCCAAGGCTTATGGATTGGCGGGGCTGCGCCTTGGCGTGATGACGGGTGCAGCGGAACAGGTCCATTTCTTGAGGCGCTTCTGTCCTCCTTTTAACGTTAATAGCGTGGTCATGGCTTGCCTCGAGGCGGCACTCCAGGATCAGGAGTTTGTACGCGACTCGATCGATCAGGCAAGAAGCGGGTGCCAGCAGATTGAACAGTTGTGTGGCGAGCTCGGGTGGAAGTGCTGGCCGAGTTCCGCCAATTTCGTGCTGGTTCGGGTCGGTGCGAGTGCAGACTTTGTTTCGCAGATGCAGAGCCGCGGCATGCTCGTTCGAGATGTTGCGAGGAATCCAGGCTGCGATGGCTGCGTCCGTATTACGGTCGGAACCCGCCAGCACATGCCCGGTATACTGGCGGCAATTCGGGAGTCAGCGGCGAACATCAAGATGTGAGCTTCAAGAGCTCCAGGCAACGGAAACGGAATTTCCTGCAACACAAATTCACATGATCACGATTGTTCTTCTCACGATTTCAAATATCTTCATGACGTTCGCCTGGTATGGACACCTGAGGTACCGGTCCGTGCCGCTGTTCAAAGTCATCCTTATCAGCTGGCTGATCGCGTTTGCCGAATATTGCTTTCAGGTGCCGGCCAACCGCATCGGCTCTTACGAATTTTCGGCGGCGCAGCTCAAGACGATTCAAGAGGTGATTACGCTGACCGTGTTTTCCGTGTTCTCGGTTCTGTATTTGCACGAGGAACTGAAGTGGAATTACATGGTTGGTTTCGCGATGATGATCGGGGCGGTGTTTTTTGTGTTTAAGAAGTGGTGACGAAAGAAACCGGCCTTGGCTGCGGAGCCGGGGTTAGAATAGGCCTATGGACATCACCCTTACGGCAGTTTACGAGGAAGTTTCCGAGCAGGATGGCGGGGGCTACGTCGCATATGTCGAGGAACTGCCCGGAGCGATCACGGAAGGGGAGACTCTCGACGAAGCCCGAGAGAACCTGCGTGACGCAATCGAAGTGCTGCTCGAAGCCAACCGCTCCCTGACCGGGAAACCTCCCAGCGGTCAGAAAATCATTCGCGAGAAGATCCAAGTTACGGCGTGATGCTGTGAAACGCGCCGAACTGATACGACCATCGAAGCACACGGTTGTCAACTGCTCCGCGAAGGCGGAAAACACAGCGTGTACTATAACGCGGCAACCCAAAAGACGAGCACTGTGCCCAGACACAAAGAAGTCAAGAACCCTACTGCCGTTCGAATCTGCAAGCAACTGTCTATTCCTGACCCGCTACGCTAGCCAGTCACCGTTTTCGCATTGATGGCGGCCGCTGCGATCTGAGCGACGTCCAGCAATTCAGGCGGCGTTGCTGAAGCGGCCGCCAATCCATCCCTGAGCATGGAATTGCAGAACGGGCAAGCGGCAGCAACAACGCTGGCTCCTGTCGCGACCAGTTCTTCGGCGCGTTCGCGGTTCACTCGCTTGCCGGATTCTTCTCCCAGGAACATGAGGCCGCCACCGCCGCCGCAACAGAAGCCGCGCTCGCGGGCTCGTGGAGGATCAACAACTTGGCCAAAGCGTGCGATCACTTCGCGCGGCTCGTCATAGACGCCACGATAACGGCCGAGGTAGCAGGCATCGTGGAATACGACTTTCTGCTGGTCATCGTTCTTGGGCAGCTCGTCTTGATGACGCGCGATGAGTTCGGTGTGGTGTTCGATGGGAACGACTTCGCCGTGTTCCTTCCAATCCACGCCCATGGTTCGCACGCAATGGGGACAGATCGAAACCATTTTCTTCACGCCTGCCGACTTGATCTGTTCCATGTTGCTCTGGGCTAGTTCACCGAAAAGATAGTCGTTGCCCAGTCGGCGTACCGGGTCGCCGTTGCATTTTTCCTGACGTAAGACTCCGAAGCTGATTTTCAGGTGGCGCAGTACGTCAACCAAAGCCAGCAGAATCTTGCGACCGTTGGGGTCGTAGGAGCCCAGGCATCCCATCCAGAGGCAATACTCTTGCGAGCCGTCGAAATAGGGCAAGCCACTCTTCTCGATGAATTTTTCGCGGTCCGACGGAGGAAAGCCTAGCGAATTTCCCTGGCGCTCGAGGGTCACGAAGAGTTCGCTGCCATAACTGTTCTCCCACTTGCCGGTGTTGACCGCGCCTCGGCGCAGGCCGACGATCAGCGGCAGGTGTTGAATTCCGACCGGACATTGGAATTCGCAGGCGCCGCAAGTCGTGCACTGAAAGGCAGCTTCCATCGAAAGGTGCTTGCCTAGAAGAGGGTCGGTGCCATGCGGGCCCGACTCCTTCAGGTATTCACGCGTGCCGAGGATGATTTCTTTGGGATTGAGGAGTTTGCCCGTGGAGTTGGCGGGACAGTGCTCGGTGCAGCGTCCGCACTCGACGCAGGTAAATGCCTGGAGCGCGGTGATCTGGGTAAGATCTTTGCCGGTATCGAGGCCAAAGTCTTCGTCGCCGACGAGCGGCGGGATTTTGCTGAAGCCGTCTCGCTCCAGAAACACCGTCAGCGGACTGAGCACGAGGTGCATGTGCTTGGTGCTGGGGATCAGCGGAAGAAAAGTGAGAAGAACCAGCGTGTGCGCCCACCAGATTACGGAGGCGGCAGTCGTCCCGTCCGCGACCCGGAAGCGCGCAAGATACGTGATCATCAACGCAAAGATGAAGAAGGCGATCAGACCGGATTCGGGGGAGAGGGGCTCCAGCCACTTGGGGCGAATGACGAAGCGGCGGAAGGCCAGGCCAGCGATGGAAATGGAGACAGCGACCGCGAGGATTCCGGCAATCCAGAAATAGACACGGGAGAAGCCCTGACCGGAAAGGAAACCGAGGCCAAAAGCTTCGGCGAAGTGGTTGAGTGTGACCAGCCCGAAGACACAGAAACCCCAGAAAACAAAGGCGTGGGCGAGTCCGGGTAGGGGTCGCTGGGCGATAACCAGGCCCTGGGCGGCTACTTCCCAAAGGACTTTGCGAATGCGGGGCCCGATCGGGGCTAGCTTGAAGTCGGCGTCTGGTTTGGCGGCGCGGATGATGCTGAGAGCGGTGAGAAACTTCCTCAGAAACAGGGACAGGGAGGCGACGACGAGGATGAGCAAGACGACGCGTCCAGGCCAGTTCATAGGGGGTAGGTCTCCGAGCAACCGGACAGTCTAACTTAGCGGCGGGGATATGCGCATCGGGGCAGCGCGAAAAAGGTTCGGATCTTGGTAGCCAGAGGGCGCACTGGTTCGGCTTTCCAACCCGGTATATACTTCGTGGGTACTATTTGGGGGAGCCCGGCTTTTTTTGCCGGGTACGGAGCGCTCTTCATCTCTTACATGCAGCTCCGAAAATTAAAGCTGGCCGAGGGTTCTTAATCTTCATCAAACCCTGAGGACTGGCGCGGGGCGGGATGCGCGGTCGCGCGGCCTTTTCCCGGTGGAGGTATCCGTGGACGTGGTTCTCATACGCTTCTTCTTTGTTCTCATCGTCGGGTTCATCTGCTTCAAAATCCAGCCCTTCAACCTGCCGTCGAACCTTGACGCCGTCGTGGGCGTGTTCCTGGGACTAGCCATCATTCTGTTCGAGTGGCGGCTGCGGATCATGAGCCTGAAGCGTTTGATTGGCGCCGCGATCGGCAGCGTTCTCGGAATCGTTGGAGCCTATCTTTTCGCACTGGTCATTCGGAATAGTATTCCTTCCGGTCCCACACAAAGCTTCCTGCAGATCATGGTCATGCTGGTCATGGCCTACGTCGGACTTGCAGTCGGGGCCAACAAGGGCGATCTGCTGAATCTGCAGGCTCTGGGCGGCATTTTCGGCGGGGAAAAACAAACCAAGAAGACCTACAAGATCCTCGACACCAGCGTCATCATTGACGGCCGCATTGCCGACATCGCGGAGACCGGGTTTCTCGACGGCATCATCGTCATCCCGCAATTCGTCCTACGCGAACTGCAGTTGGTGGCCGATTCCGCCGATTCGCTAAAACGCAATCGCGGCCGCCGCGGACTGGACATTCTCCAGCGCTTGCAGAAGACAACCTCGCTGCAAATCCAGATCATCGAAGACGACTTCCCGACGGTCCGCGAAGTGGACATGAAGCTGATCGAGTTGGCGAAGGTTTACGAAGGCAAGATCATCACCAATGATTTCAACCTGAACAAGGTGGCGCAGTTGCAGGGCGTAGCCGTGCTCAACATCAACGAACTGGCGAACTCGCTGAAGCCGATCGTCCTGCCGGGCGAGATCATGCGCGTTTTCATCCTGAAGGAAGGCAAAGAGTACAACCAGGGCGTGGCCTATCTGGATGACGGGACGATGGTGGTAGTAGACAACGCGCGCAAAATGATCGGAAAGACGATCGATATCTCCGTCACGTCGGTACTCCAGACGACGGCCGGAAAGATGATCTTCGGCAAGTGGGATGAGCGGGCGGGGGGAAGGCATGATTCGAAGAGCTCGTCGCCGCCGCCGATTACGGCTTCACCGTCGAGCGGAGCGTCTGGGTCGTCTCCTTCCGACCCGGCAACGAAGAAGCAGGCGCCGCTGGCGATTGACCGGGCCGCCGACTAGAGTTCATTCGAGTGATTTGTTCCTACTCGACGGGCGGGATGCCCGTTGCTCAGTTTGAGTTCTGTACTATACTGATCGCCCCTTTATGAAGGTATTTGTCATTATTCCCGCGGCCGGGCTGGGCACGCGGATGCAGACTTCGTCGGCCAGGAGCCGCAAGAAAGCCCCTTCCAAGCAGTTCAAAGAGCTCGGCGGCGTTCCGATCCTGGTGCACACGCTGCGGAAGTTTGCGGCGACCGACGCCGTGCATGAAATCGTAGTTGCGCTGCGGAAAGATGAGATCGAGGGTTTCCGAGCCCAACTGGAAAAGCAGTTTTCCGAGATTCTGTGCAAGCCGGTGAGCTTCGTGGAAGGCGGCGAGCATCGGCAGGACTCGGTAGCGAATGCGATGGCGACCCTCTCCGCTGCACCCGACGACATCGTTCTGGTGCACGACGCGGTGCGGCCGTTCGTCACGCCAGAGATCATCGGTGAAGTCATCGCCGCCGCCAGCAAGTATCACGCCGCCATTGCTGGCTGGCCTGCGGTGGATACCGTGAAGCAGGTCGAAAGAACCGCGGGTGGAGCGGTCATCAAAGCGACCATTCCGCGCGCCAGCGTAGTGATGGCGCAGACTCCGCAGGGATTTCGGTATGACATCCTGAAAAAGGCGTTCGATGAAGCCGCCGCCGATGGTTTTATCGGAACCGATGAAGCATCCTTGATCGAGCGCGATGGGCTGGACGTGGCCGTGGTGATGGGCTCGCCGAGGAACATCAAGATCACCACTCCGGCGGATATGGAGTTGGCGGAGTTCTATTTGAACGGTCGTTAGTCGTGGGGCTGTCGTCGGTCGATAGTCGTTGGTCGTTCGCGGTTCTCGTTCGACCAGACTGCGTGCTCTTACGACTTGGGTTAGCCAGAAGCTAATGGCTAGAAGCTAGTAGCTCTCAAGAGATCATTTTGAATCCACCATTTCGCATCGGTTACGGGTATGACTCGCACGAGTTCAAGGCTGGGATTCCGCTGATCATTGGCGGGGTCACGATTCCCCATAACAAAGGGCTGGGCGGACACTCTGACGGCGACGTATTGCTGCATGCGATTACCGATGCGCTACTCGGAGCGATTGCCGGACCTGATATTGGGGCGCTGTTTCCGCCCTCCGATCCGCAGTGGAAGGGCGCGGATTCGGCGGTGTTTCTACGCGAAGCATTGAAGCGGGTTGAGGCGGCGGGGTATGCACTGGTGAATCTGGATTCGTCGCTAGTCCTGGCTGCGCCGAAGATTGGGCCACATGCGGCTGCAATTCGGGCGCGGTTAGCTGGGCTTTGCGGGATTCCGGAGAACTGCGTTGGGATTAAGGCAAAGACTCCGGAAGGCACGGGAACGGACAATGCGGCAATTGCGCACGTAACTGTGCTGCTGTCCCGGAAGGTCTAGCAAGACTCGTCCCGTCCATGGGTTCCCGCAGTGGCTGAATCTACGATTGAAATGAGGCCTTGATCGCAACGCTGAAGCGTTGCGCCACCCCAAAAGACTGGCGCCACCCTAAGGCGCTAGGCCAACGCGGAATGTCTTGTGTCTTGCTGCCAGCTAGTCCCGCCTTTGCTCTGCCCGGGCTGCTTCCATGAAAGCGCGGAAGATTGCCTGCGCTGACTGCGACACCTCCGGCCCGTCGTTCACGGAGCGCTCGGGATGCCATTGCACCGCCAGCACGAAGTGATCGGGCGCAGTGCCTTCCAATGCTTCGATGACTCCATCCTCCGGCGAGTGCGCTACGATGCGCAGACCTTTGCCCGCCACATCCGCAGATTGGTGATGAGAAGAATTCACGGCGATCAGCTGGCCCTCACTTGCCCCAACGATCTTTGCCAACTGTGAGTTTGGATCAATTGTTACGGCGTGCGCGTTTGCCACAGCGCGCCCTGGGCTGTGATTGATGTGCGATTCAATGTGCTGCACAAGTGAGCCCGCGCGATAAACATTGAGCGATTGCAGTCCGTAGCAGATGCCGAGAATGGGCTTGCGTTCATGGTAGGCATCGTCGAGAAGAAGATGGTCGATATGGTCGCGCTTCTCGTCGGCGGCTGCGGTTTTTTCGTGACGCGCGGCTCGGTATTCTCCTGGATCAATGTCGGCGCGGCTGCCGGGCAGCAGAACTGCGTCACAACTCTCAATTGTCTTCTTCACTTCTTCTTCGGGTCGATCGTAGTCGATACGGACCGGCTCTCCGCCCGCAGCGCGCACGGCGTTTTCATATTGCGGGAGCGCACGCTCCGCATATTCACGGTCGCCCGAGTGGGGAACGGGAATGGCGATCCTCGGTACCGGGCTGTCAGAAACAGTCATGCCTGGGCCGCGCGCTCAAGGGCGGCTTTGCGTTGCCGGTAGTTCCGGGTTTCGATTACGAACGAAATGACGAACACGGTCGAGCCGACGATGATGGCAAAGGGGAATGCGATGTGTCGATAGGCGAACGCCAAGTCCGGCGGGACGTGCCGAACCTGCGAATAAACGATCGTTCCCAGAATACTCAGCAAGAGCGCGATCGCGAATGAGAGAAGCGTAAAAAGAAACGTGATCATGAACGCGCGCACCGGGATGCCGGCCCAACCCAGTCGTGAAGATTTTGATTTCGGCATAGTTCTAAGTTACACCTCCGCCGCCACTTGCTGCGGTGCGCAATGCCCTGGTCAACGAGAGCAAGGCCTGCCGGATGGGCGGGAACGTCGAAGGAAGCACTTCAACCAGCATCCAAAGCCCAATACGCTACAATACCCGCATGTCGCAAACTGCTTCGGCGATCACCCGCAGCCCCGCGGAGATCGTTCAATCCAGCCCCGTTTCGCAAGCTGCCAACGGCATCTGCTATGCGCGCTCGGGCGAGGTTCCGGTTGCCGAGAACGATCTGGACCGCATGGTTTCGGCGGTTCCGACGGCGATTGCGGCAGCCCTCACGCGCAAGGCTTATTACTTCGTGCCGCTGACGGTCAATCAGGGCGATGAGACGGTGATTGCCGATCGTTACGATGTGGGGCTTTCCGACAATGCGGTTTGCCATCGCAATCTGAATATTGGCGATGCGCAGTGCGTGTTCATTTCCACGCGGTTGATGGACGACAAGTTTTCGATCGCGTTTGAGTTTTATATCAACGTTGGCCATGCGCTGGTCGAACGGGCGGGAGTTTCGTCCGTTTTTGCGGAACTCGCATGGCAGCAAGTGGAAGCGGGCGTTCGCGGCGAAACTTCGCTGGATGCCTGGGAGTCACGCAAGTTGGCGACGGCGCATGGACCCGACGCGGAGAAGCACAAGAACGACTATCTGGCAGCCAGTTTCGCCGATGCGATTTCGATCTATCTGCTAGCTGTTTATCTCGACGTGGATTATTACGATCTACGGGAGCGGGATTATCCGCTGCTGGCACCGGCAGCGATGGCGGAGCGGCTGCGAAAGATTGCCGAGATCTTCCCCCCGAATACTGGATTTGAATTCAATATCTATTATCGGCGGCGGAGCTAGCAAAGCGCCGCTCTGCCAGTTCCGCTCGGCCGCTGGAAACTATCGTCACAACCAATTCCGGATGAATGGCGGGGGCACCCGCGCCTCGAACGTTCATTTGCTGGAAAGTACGAACTGGTTCCCGTCAGGATCCTTGAAGATTGACGTGGTGCCCCACGGTTCTTTCTTCGGCTCCACTGCGAAGTCCACGCCTCTCGATTTCAAGGTCTTAGCGGTTGTGAAAACGTCATCGGTCCAGAAGGTGAGCGGCTGAAAACCGCCGATGCGATCTTCATGGCCTTCGGGTGTGAACAATACGACTTGCGATTCGGCGCCTGGAATTCCGAGTTCAATCCACCGCTGCGCGCCGAAGGGCTGGTCGGTCATCACGCGGAAACCTAGTTTTTCAGTGTAGAACTTCAGAGCGCGATCCTGATCGCGAACTGGAATGCAGGCGAACTTGATTCCTCGAATCATTTACATCTCCTAAAGAAAATTAGCGAAGCGGTACGAGAATAAGAAAAGGCGAACGCGGATACAATCTGCCAGTGAATGCTATATTTACAGTCGGTATAGGATGATTACACTCGACGATTACGTAGTTGACGTGCTCATGCGCGATCTGGTCGGCCATGATCGACGCGTGGTGAGTTTTCTGGTCTATCTGTGGTTCGTCGGGGAGGAGCGCAAAGGAAGTGTAGTGGAGGCCAGCTACCGGCAAATTGCAGAAAACGTTGGAGTCTCCAAGAGTTCAGCGCAGGCGGCTGTCGGCTGGCTCGTCAGGAGAAAGCTGCTGGCATCAACCAAGAAGACCGTCACTGCAACGCCGCACTACAAGGTGCTGAGCCCGTGGCGCGACTACGAAAAGCGAAGTGGTGGACGCGTCTAAAGTCTAAAACAACGCAGGGACCGGGTGTGGGGCCGGTCCCTGTTTTGTTTCCCAAACTCGGCATGTGCTTACATTCGCGTCAGATCCGTGTAGTCCCCCACGACTTTAGCTTTGCAAGACGGGCTGAGTCTGGTGAACGCCCATTTCGTGCTGCCCAAAACGTGCACGCTGCCAGTAACCAACCTGGCGAATTATGCCGATACTAGGGTCGCCGCGCCGTTGAGTTGTCAAAGAACTGTCACTTTCCTGTCAAAACAATGCAGGGCAGCGGCTTTGAAAACCAAGGCTGCGCTGGCGCTCGGCCTTGAATTTTCAAGAGGATATCCGCTGCGCACCTTCGTACTATTGGCGCGGAACAGATTCGGGCTTATCCTGATGCTTAGCGTTTCAGGTGTGTGGGTGCTTCCTGATTCGGAGTTTCTCAGCGGAGGTTCTTGGCTCTGCTGACGTTGGATCCCAGGGCTCAGGTTCTTTTTCTCGATGATTCCTTTACGGATGTATATGTTGGCAGTCAGCGGCATCGGCGTGGCCTTTGCCGGGTATGCCCTGCTGCGCCGCAAACCGAAGACCGCCGACGAAATCGAGCGCGACCGACGCCAGTGGCTGAATACAATCGGCCGCATTACCGACGGCACGGTCATTGACGTTCAGGAAATCGTGCCCGAAGGCGGGAGCGCCGCCACCATGCTGATTTATCAGTACGATGTGGCGGGCGTTTCCTACGAGGCGTCGCAGGACGTCACCTACCTGCGCCAGTGGATCAATCTGCATTCCTGCCGGCTAGGTCTACCTACGTCAGTGAAGTACGATTCGCGCAATCCCGGGAACTCCATGGTGATCGCGGAAGGCTGGGTCGGCTTGCGGCAGTAAACTCACGCAGCGCCCAGAGAATCCAAGGCAACATTTTCCTCAGAATATGGTCGGCCAGACCGCGGCTGCGATCAAGTACGCAACTTGCGCCACAGCGAGCGTCACCCAGATTCGCTGGCGAATTTTCGAGCGGCGGAGGTCGCGGAGAATATCCGCGGCAGTGGGATCCGCCCGCAATGGCTGCACCGTCTCCACTACGGGGACAGTCGCCACAGGGGCCGATCGCGGAGTTTCCACCGGCTTGGGTTTGTCGGGATAAAACACCTTCGGTCCGTCAATTACTTCAGACCACAGCGGCAAAAGAATCCAGGACTTGGGAATGATGTCGTCGATCGGCTTGGCTGTCAGATTGATCGTCGGCAAGGCCTCGGGGGCGACGCGATCCGCCAGGTTCCGCAGCAGCGACGCCCACCAGAAGTGGCTCAACTGGTCCGTAATCAGTTCCCCAACATCCACCGGTCGAGATTCCAGTTCGAGCGGCGGCAGAATTTCGGGCGAGATCACGTCTCCGATATTGGTGAAGACGGTCCGAAACCACGGAAGCTGCATGCGATCACCGAGGAGCATGCCAGTGTTCACGGGACGCGAAGTCAGGTTCAGAGGCGGCAGCTTGGCCGGGGCCAGCGTATCGCGGAGATTCCCCACTAGCGATCGCCACAGAGGCAGCGACAAAGATGCCGGCGGCATCAGGTCCAGCGAAAGCGATGGCTCAGGATCCAAGGTCTGGGGCTCGGAATACCACGCTTCGGCGGCGTTCGAACGATAGGTCATAGAAAGTCAGATGGTGCGGTGCGGTTCAGGGAAATGGCTGGTGCCGTGACTTTGGCGTGCCTGGGAGCCCTGGGTGGCAACCCCACGTTGTCCTCAATGTTAGATGCCGGGCCGCCGTCTGTCACGCGCCTTTACGCAGATTTACCAGGATGGGCGAATTCCCGGCAGGAATGCGTGGACTTACCCGCAACAGTCTGTAGTACATGAACTTAGATGCCGTTGAGCAACGGGCTCCGATGACGCACAATCGGACAGATTCGCTGACTGCCGACGAATAAGTATCGGAAAGGACAAATCTGAGCAGACAGGGCACAGGCAGCAACTTCACCCGGTCGCGCCGGTTTCCACGATTCCGTTACGACGTGCGGATCGAAGCCGTGGTGTTTCGCGAAGGAGAGAACGTTGGCCTCTGGGGCCGGTCGAGCGAACTGGCGGTTGACGGCGTGGGCGCCACGCTCAGCGGGGAGTTGGGGATAGGGGAAGTCGTGACGATACAGTTTCCAATTCCGCTTCCGCCCCATGTCATGAAATTGCGTGCCATTGTCCGTTACAGTCAGGGACTGCGTTGCGGATTCGAATTCCTCGTGGTGACCCGAGAGCAACGAGAAACCATGCGGCTCGTTTTTGAAACGCTTTCTAAGGTCTCAGAAACCACTTAGCCGCTTTGTGCCATTACCCCAGTAATTAACGGCCTGTGACCCTGGTCGCATACCATCAAATCTACTCACCTCAATGCCTTGGAAGGAAATGTATGGGGGATAAGGCTACCCCGAACGCGGATTTGAAGCGACCGGCACCGATGGAAGCGCTGGGATGCAGTGCGCCCGCCGGAACCGCGTCGAGTTTCGAGCCGAGAGCCACGAACGCACCTTCCAATGGCGGGTTCCACGCACCCGGTAATGGCCAATCCGAAGTTTCACTCGTGGTCGAAAACGCACATTTTGAGCAGATCGTAGAAAACGCACCAGAAGCGATCTGCGTGATCGATGCAAAACTGCATGTTCTGCGGGTGAACCGTGAGTTCGAACGCATGTTTGGTTATAGCGCTGCGGAGTCCCGGGAGCGAGCGTTGGCCAAGTTGATTGTGCCGCCTGACCGGTCGGCGGAAACAGCCTGGATCGGGCAGTGCATCCAGACGGGCAAGCCCCTCACGCTGGAGACGCGGCGCCAACGGAAAGACGGCTCGCTGGTGGAAGTGCTGCTTTCGTCTTCTCCGCTGCTGCTGCATGGCACGCAGATGGGAGCTTACGTTTCTTACCGCGACATTTCGGAGCAAAAGCGGACCGAGGAATTGAACGCGGCGCTTTACGCGATCGCGGCGCGCAGCCAGTCGGCGGAAGATCTGCAACAGTTTTACGCAGCGATTCACAATATCGTCGGCCAGCTCATGCACGCGCGGAATTTCTACATCGCGCTTTACGACCCGCAGACGCAGTTACTGAGCTTTCCTTACTTTGTGGATGACGTGGATCCGGCACCTGCGCCCAAGCGCCTGGGCCGCGGCCTGACGGAATATGTGCTGCGGACTGGAGAGTCCGTTCTGGCAACGCCAGCGGTCTTTGAAGAACTGGTCCGGCGTGGTGACGTGGAACTAATTGGAGCGCCTTCCCTGGATTGGCTCGGAGTGCCTTTGAAGAGCGCGAACAACAGTATTGGAGCGGTGGTCGTACAGAGCTACAGCGAGAATGTCCGCTATTCAGAACGCGATCGCGAGATTCTGAAGTTCGTTTCCCAGCAACTGGCGACGGCCATCGAACACAAGCGCTATGAAGAGGCACTTCGTATATCAGAAGCCCGTTATCGTTCGTTGATTTTGAGTGCCGTGTTTGGCATCTACCGCTGCAGTCTGAACGGGCAGTTCCTCGACGTGAACCCCGCACTGGTCAGCATGCTGGGATATCAGTCCGCTGAAGAAGTGCTCAAGCTCAACGTCCGCCGAGAGGTGTTCGTCAACCCGCAGGAGATCGAGCGGTTGACTGAGGAATACCGGCGCAAAGGAAGTCTGAATGGCGTGGAAGTGCAGTGGCGACACAAGAACGGACAAGTCATCACAGTTCGGCTGAACGGGCGGGCGGCCACTGGCGGTGACGGAGTGGAAGACATTCTGGAATTGATCGCCGAAGACATCACCGAGCGCCGCCAACTTGAAGAACAATTCCGGCAGGCGCAAAAAATGGATGCGGTTGGCCGCCTCGCCGGCGGAGTGGCGCACGATTTCAATAACCTGCTGATGGTGATCAACGGCTACACCGAGGTATTGCTGGAACAACTGACGGAAGGTGAGGATACACACCAGAAGGTGCAAGCGATCCAGCAGGCTGCGGACCGCGCAGCAACCTTGACCCGGCAATTGCTGGCATTCAGCCGCAAGCAGTTCCTGGAACTGAAAGTTGTGGATGTGAATACCGCAATCGGCGACATGGAACGGCTGTTGCGTCCGCTGATTGGGGAAAACATCGAACTGGTGACCCGCCTTTCCAGCGACACGGGCAGGACGCGCGCCGACGCGGGACAGTTGGAACAAGTTCTCATGAATCTGGTGGTGAACGCCAAGGATTCGATGCCGCAGGGTGGTCGCATCACGATCCAAAGCGCAAATGTGACCGTGCGCGCCAATGCCAGCGAGCACCGGTTCATTCAGCCGGGGAATTATTCCGTACTCGCCGTGGCGGATACTGGCCACGGCATGGACAAGGAAACGCAGTCGCGGATTTTCGAGCCATTCTTTACGACCAAAGAAAAGGGCAAAGGGACAGGACTCGGACTCTCCACCGTGTACGGCATCGTCAAGCAAAGCAATGGATATGTATTCGCGGAGAGCGAAGTGGGAGCCGGGACGACGTTCTATGTCTATCTCCCGCGGGTGGAAGAGACCGCAGATGCGATCGGTCCGGCTGCCGCGCGAGATACCGACAAAGGTGGCTGCGAGACCGTCCTGCTTGTAGAAGACGAGGAGTCGGTGCGCGAACTAGTCCGGGTGACGCTGACGGCGCGGGGCTATCGGGTGCTGGAAGCGGAAAATGGCGAAGCTGGCTTGAAGATTGCTGAGAACACATCCGATCGGATCGATATTCTCGTAACGGACGTGATGATGCCCGGGATTGGTGGGCGGGAGCTCGCCAAAAGGCTCGTTGCCCTGCGTCCCGGGCTGAGCGTGCTCTTTCTCTCCGGCTACACCGAAGAAGCGGTCGTCACGCCCGGGGCGTTGGGACCGGGTACCGCGTTTCTGCAAAAACCATTCACTCTGCAAAGCCTCAGCAAGAAGGTGCGCGAGATCCTGCACGCGCGGCCCCAGGCTAAGTCCGCATCCGCTGCGCACTGACAGTTCCCATTCTGTTGCAACTTTTCCCCGAAATTTGAGTCTTATGTTCAAGGCGCTTGTGTGTCCGGTGCATCCAATTCCTATTGTGGCGCGTACGTTTAATGGGGTGAGGCAATGTTGATCAGGAAAGCGTCGGAGATTCCGTCGTCCGAAATAACTCCCAAAGACACCTACTTGAACCGGCGGAGGTTTCTGGCTGGCGTGGCCATGGCAGGCGCGGCGGCGGCGGCTGCGGCTGGCGTGGGCCTGCGTGAACTCGCCGAGCCCAAGATGGTCGCACGGGCCTACACCCAGATTGATGGGTTGCAGAAGAGTTCGTTCAGCACGACCGAGAAACAAACACCCTATAAAGACGTAACTACATACAACAATTTTTACGAGTTCTCGACCGACAAGGATGGGCCAGCTCAGCTGGCGAAGAATTTCAAGCCGCGTCCGTGGAAGGTCACGATCGACGGCCTGGTAAAGAAGAAGCAGGTTTTCGATGTGGATGACATCATCAAGATGGCTGCGCCCGAAGAGCGCATTTACCGGCATCGATGCGTGGAAGGCTGGTCGATTGTTGTGCCCTGGGTGGGCTTTTCGCTGAGTGAACTGATCAAGCGGGCTGAGCCATTAGGGAATGCGAAGTTCGTTGAGTTCACCACCCTGTACGACCTGAGGCAGATGCCGGGGCAGCGGCTTGACGTGTTGCAGTGGCCCTATGTGGAGGGGTTGCGCATGGACGAAGCCATGCATCCGCTGGCTTTGCTGTGCTTTGGACTGTATGGCGAGATGCTGCCCAACCAGAACGGAGCGCCGCTGCGCGTCGTGCTGCCGTGGAAGTACGGGTTCAAGAGCGCAAAGTCCATTGTCCGCATCCAATTCACCGATAAACAGCCCGTCAATAGCTGGCAACGGTTTGCACCGCGAGAATATGGTTTCTATTCGAATGTGAACCCGAATGTGGACCATCCGCGATGGAGCCAGGCGAAGGAGCGGCGCTTGGGAGAGTTTCTAAAGCGGCCCACGCTGATGTTCAATGGCTACGATCAGGTGGCGAGTTTGTATTCGGGGATGGACCTAAAGAAGAACTTCTAAAAAAGCGAAGTCAGAAGTAAGAAGTCAGATTGCAGAAGGAAACCCTCGCGAATATTGAAGGATTTCCTGCTATCCCCTCTCATTTCCAATGAGTAGAGTGCGAATTGCAAAGGTCGTGATTTTTCTTGCTGCGCTTGTTCCGCTGGCGCTGCTCGGCCTACGTGCACTCCACGGCGACTTGGGTGCGAATCCGATCGAGACGATTACGCACGCGACTGGCGATTGGACGCTGCGGCTGATTGTGTCCACGCTCCTGGTCACGCCTCTGCGGCGCATCACGCGACAGTATTGGCTGATTGGCGTGCGGCGGATGGTGGGGTTATTCGCGTTCTTCTACGGGACGTTGCATTTTCTCACCTACATCTGGCTGGACAAGTTCTTCGACTGGCATGAGGTGTGGAAGGACATTGCGAAGCGGCCGTTTATCACGCTCGGCTTCGGCGCTTTTGTGTTGCTGATCCCGCTGGCGGTGACTTCGACTGCGGGATGGATCCGGCGCTTGGGTGGGAGGAACTGGCAGCGATTGCATCGGCTGATCTATGTGGCTGCGATCCTCGCGGTGGTGCATTACTGGTGGCTGGTGAAAGCCGACCTCCGCAAGCCTGAGCAGTATGCGGTCGCGGTGGGCATTCTGCTGGCGTATCGCGTCTTCGTGTGGATTTCAGAGAGACGGAAACAAGTTGGAAACGCCGCGACCAGCCAGCGCCCGGCTGAGGTTCCGGGAGACTAGATCGGCTGAACGCTACTTCGATCCGTTGGAGGCCATCTTCTTGACCATGGCCAGTACCAGTTTGCGGTCGCTGTCGTTGAGGTTCACGGAGTAGCGGCGCATCTGGCTGAGAAAGCGGACTTCGTCGTCGGAGAGCTGGGGCAATCCCTTGTGGCCGTTGCTGGGGCCGTCGGCAAAGAACTGCGAAAGAGCGAGGTCCATGGCGCTGGCGATTTTCGCGAGCGTGTCGAGCGATGGGATGGTGTGGCCGTTTTCCACGCGCGACAAATAGCAGCGCAAAAGACCGGTGCGCTTCTCGATATCGCCCTGGGACATGCTGCGCTGGAGGCGGTAATTACGGATGGTCTCGCCGATATTCATAGTTCGCGGCAACATCAAATTTCCTTAAAAAAGATGGGTGCATAGTAACCAGAATGGCACCTTCTGGCAAGTGGAAATTCCTTGGGCTCAAACCCGCTGAAATGGAAGGTACAGCAAGGCTCCGGAGTCCGAAAGATTCACCGTTAAGCGAAAAGCATTCGAAAATGGCAGGTTCATTTTTTCAGCGTAGTGGCTAGAAACGCCACCGTGCGCTGCCAGGCGTCGGCGGCATCGTCGGCGCGATAGCCCTGCTTGTTGTTGGGATTCTCGAAAGCGTGGCCCGCGTCGGGATAAATCTTCACGTCGATCTTCTTGCCTTGCTTTTCCATTGCCTGCTGAAACTTCTTAACATCGTCCGGCGTGATGCCCTGGTCACGACCGCCAAAGAGTCCGAGGATCGGGACGTGGATCTTCTCGATGTCGGCCGGTTCGGTGGCGAGATGTCCGTAGTTAATCACTGCGGCGGCGAGAAGGGGTTCGGCAATCGCCGCTTCGAGGGAGTAACCACCGCCCATGCACCAACCGATGGAGCCAATTCGGTCTTTCTTCACATTCGGCTGTGCGGCGAGAAAGTCGAAAGCCGCTTTCAGGTCGCGAGTGGCTCGACCTTGGGGAACTCCGCGCATGAGTTCGTGGGCGAGATCGGGAGTATCTGCGACTTTGCCGCGGTAGAGATCGACGGCGAGCGTAACGTAGCCTTCGCCGGCGAGTTTGGCGGCCTGATCCTTCACCCAGTCGTTCAGTCCCCACCATTCGTGAATCACGATCAGGGCCGGGAACGGGCCTTTGCCCGTGGGGGCGTAAAGCGTCGCGTTGACGGTGTCATCGCCGGACTTGTAGGACACGGATTTGCCGTCAGCGGCGAGCGCGGTGACGGACAGAGCGAGAATCAGAGACAGTAGAAGAGTCTTCATGCGTGAACCCCACAGTTAGTTGTGCGTGACGAACTTGCCGTTCTTCTGGCCGGTCAGCGAGTTGTAGAGTGTTTCCAGGAATACGTCTTCAGAAACAAAGTCGCCAGAGTACTTCTTCCACGGGTCGAGAACCTTCTGCTCTTTCATCTGCGCCAACGTCATTTTCTTGTCGAGCGCTCCCTGCACGACAGCGCGCGTTTCTTTCAGCATCTTCACATAGGCGCGAACGTCGTCGAGGTTCGAGACGGGGCCGTGACCGGGAATCACCTTCGCATCTGCGGGAAGTTTCGCGATCGCGCTTTCGACGCCGCTGATCATGCCATCGATGCTGCCACCGCCGTCGACGTCGATGAAAGGAAACCCGTAGGTGACGAAATCGTCGCCCATGTGAACGACGTTGGACTTAGGAAAATAGATGACGGAGTCGCCATCGGTGTGTCCGGCCGGAAAATGCAGCGCGCGAATATCTTCGCCATTCAGGTGGACAGTGACGTCGTGGTCGAATGTGATGATTGGGAGCGCGGAGTGAGCCGCGGGTTTGGCGTCGAACCCCATAGAGCCGCCATTGCCAGCCCTGCCACCTTCCTCAAGGCGTTTCCGAACGTTATCTTGCGCGATGATCGGCGCCTGCTTCTGGAAGAACTCGTTCCCGCCGGTGTGGTCCTCGTGATAGTGCGTGTTGATGATAAAGCGGACCGGCTTGTCGGTGATGCCCTTCAGCGCGGCCTGGATCTTATCGGCCAGCGGAGCGTATTGGTCGTCCACGACAACGATGCCGTCCTCGCCGATGGAGGCTCCGATGTTGCCGCCCGCGCCTTCCAGCATGTACACCGTGCCTGCAACCTTGGTGACTTTGATTTGAACTTTGCTGAAGTCGTGATCTTGCGCGAAGCAGCAGCCAGCCGCAAGACAGGCAAGAATAGCTACGCGAGACGTTGTGAGCATGATTTCACCCCTGATGTGCAGTGATTGTAAATCACGCAGAGGTGGCCAGTCTCGACACGCGACTTTTACGGCGTCCCCTCGTACAACGGCCACAATCGATCGGCGGTGACGCGATAGATGGCATAAGCGCTACCGGCTTCGCTGGTTTGGCGGAAGAGAAGTTCGCCACGACCATCGCCGTCCGCATCCACCGCGTCGATCAGTTCCATGCGCGGACTGACGTCGAGATGATGCGAGTCAGTTTGTTGGAAGAAGAGCTTGTGTAACTCGCCTTCCAGATTCGTGCGCGCGATCAACGTGATCTCCTGTGGCACTTGGGCTCCAGCAGTGCCCGCCGGCGGCACAGGTGTTCTGGCGGAGAGGACCAATATCGGTTCGTTCGAGGTCGAGAGATCGAAAATCTTCAGAGAAACGATGCCGAGTGCGGGCTTGGCTTTGTTCGCAGACTTTGCAATCGGCTTCTTGGCTGCCGTCGCGGTTGCACCCGACGCCTGCGCTGCGCCTTGACCAGTCGGTTTCAACAGTGTTCCCGCCAGTTCCAGCATCTTGTTGCGGTAGATCGCTTCTTCGGTTGGTTTCAGATCGTAGGTGTAGGGACGAGTATCGGGGCCGCCCGCATCTGAGATAGCCGTGACAGTTTGAATCACAGGCGCAGCTTCCTCTTTGGGCTTGGCCGCTCCATTCGCAGTCTTAGCTGATTCCTCCGGCGCATCGAAATTCACGAATGGCTCGTGGTGCGCGCTGGGGTCGGGCTTGCCTCGGCGAAGAATGGGACGGTTCGGGTCGCTGATGGGTTGTTCGAGATCGTCTCGCTTTGGCTTCTCGGGCGTGGACACCTTCGCAGTGTCCTTGGCCGTATCTTTCCCGGTGTCACTGGGCTTGTCTTTCGAGGCGTCTTTCGACGCGTCCTTGGAGTCGGATGGCTTGGAATCAGGAGGCGCCGCGGGCTTCTCGTCTTTGCTGTCCGCGGAGCTATCTGCCTTGCGGTGGAGCACCGGGCGGTCATCGTTGTTTCCCGAAGAGCCTTCGGACTTCCGGTGCAGTGTAGGGCGATCGTCCTTGCCGCCGGTGTCGTTAATGACTGGCGCGGCGTATTTCTTGCTGGTTTCGGGCGCTTTGACGCCAACCGGCAGCCACGTGCCTTCCGCGATCCAGTTGTGGTTGAGCTGTCCGGGCTGGGTAATCGTGAACGTGCCCTGCGAAACGCCAGTGCGCATGCCCTCGTAAATGATGCCGAAATCGAGCGCCATGGGAACAGGAGTGGCTTTGTAAGCGCTGGCGTCGAAGAATTTTCCATCCATCATGATGGCGATGGGAATCAGCCGAGCCTTGCCGCTCGGCTTGATCTGCACCAGGCCGAGGGCCCGCGGGCCTTTGGACGTCTGCTTTCGGCCATACTGCTGGGTCACGGCTTGGGCATGTAGAAGAGGCACGGCGACCAATGCCGTCACGAAGACGGTTGCAGCAAAGATGACGGCAGCCAGCCGGGTACGGTATAACCGAGTTCGGTAAGGAGAAATTCCCATGGAAGTCAATGATAAAGCCCCCGCCTTCCGTACGACGGACGAGAATGGCAAAGAGGTTGCCTTGAAAGATTTTCTTGGCAAAACAGTGGTTTTGTTTTTCTACCCCAAAGCCGACACTCCCGGTTGAACGATAGAGGCGTGCGGGTTCCGCGACGCATACAAGCAGATTCAGAAGACGGGAGCAATCGTGCTCGGGATTTCGGCCGATACCTCCGGTAAACAGAAGAAGTTTCAGGACAAGTTCGATCTCCCCTACACCCTGCTGGCCGATCCAGACAAGGAAATCGCCAAGTCTTTCGACGTGCTGAAAGAGAAGAATATGTATGGCAAAAAGGTGATGGGGATTGCGCGCACGACCTTTTTGATTGGCGGTGACGGGAAGATCAAGCACATCTTTACCAACGTTAAGCCGGAAGGGCACGCGCTGGAAGTGCTGGAGTTCCTGAAAAGTCAGAAGTAAGAAGGCAGAATGCAGAAGTCCGAGATTGCAG
>Ga0302321_100000464_pt1 | contig 35344 bp, 38 predicted proteins | sample Fen_T0_1_FD_202505 | JGI IMG/M metagenome (GOLD analysis project Ga0302321, IMG submission 202505) | Peat permafrost microbial communities from Stordalen Mire near Abisko, Sweden - Fen_T0_1 | ecosystem: Environmental > Terrestrial > Soil > Wetlands > Permafrost | place: Sweden: Abisko... | reverse complement strand
GTGCCACAGGAATAATCGTATTGCTGAAACGAGACGCCGTGGTTGCGCAAATCCCACCAGGACTCGACGCGGTGCTCCGCAGCGTTCGTTTCTTTGGCGTTGCCGACGATCGTCGCCAATCCAATCGCTAGTACCAAGAAGCTGTACCGTCGCAACTCGTACAAGGTGGAGATCATCGCTTTTAAAACCGCTTGATGAGATTCACCCCGATTTCAATTCCGTCGCTTTGATTGTTCGTGAGCCCAAAGCGGGTATAGGGCTCGATCAGATATTTCGTGGCAAGTCGGTACGTGAGCCACATGCGGGCCATTGCTCCTTCGGCATCCGGAGACTTCGCTTCTGTTCCGTGCAACCGGGAACCTCTTTCATAGCTCCAATCGACTTCTGCGCCCAACGCAGCCTCATGATTGACGGCAAAGACCGTACCCATCGTGAAACCAAAAATATCTCCCAAGTCATAATCTCCCTTCCGCCAGCTGTTCCAAGGGTGATTATACGAAAGACTGCAGACCAGCACCAGAGGATCCGTGGCTTTGAGAAAACTCACGCCGGCCAGCGTGCGATAGTGCCCAGTACCGAGCACGGGTTTGTACGGGTTGTCCGCCTTAGGGGCGGTTCCGGTTGGAAAGATTTGTTGCACAAAAGCAATTATTTCGGGCCAGTTGCGCTTTTCCGGAGAAATCATCACACGCGCTCCTGCGGCCACATCGGCCCAACCGACATTGCTGTCATGATATCCGGCTGTCCCTGAGTCATATCGTACCGAACTCCAGCCTAGAGGTAAATGTACACTGGTTTCAACCCGGTCGGTGACGCCCAGCCGCAAGTCCACCGGTAAATTTATATTGCGGCTATCCGGAACGCCGACGAAGGGCAGGTTGCTCTTGCTATGTGCATAGGACAAACCAATCGTCATATCCGACGCTCCTTTGCGCAGCAAATACCCCGAGCGTCGCATGGCATACTCAATCGCATCAGGCTGCGCGTCGGATTGCTGCTCGGTGCCAACGACCGGTGCATTATCGCCACGGCCGCGCGTTTCGGCTGCAGTTTCCTTCGTGACGGGCTGTGGACCAACCGCGGCGGGCGCCTGCGCGACACGCGCGGGATCGTCGACGGCTTCCACACCGGCAATCTGATCCCACCTCAGAACGATTTCTCCCAGCGAATTGCTGATTACCGAAAGATGCCCGGCCTTGACCTGTATGCGACCGACCAGGCGATTTCCGTCAATCGTGCTCAAAGCATATAAACTGTCTCCTTCGAACGTATGAACGGTCTGTTCTGGAATAAAAAGCTGGCCTGAGCCGGCGCCAATAGACCAGGCCACGCTGCCTGTTCTCATCCCGAGCAAATGTCCGGAGAGCCTGTCTCCGTTAGTCAGTTCCAGGTGATCCGCCCACAACGGAACCGCCTCTAAAAGGCACAGCATCCCGAGAGCACAACGTAGAGATAGACGCATAATTTTTTGAACGTAGTCCGATCAAGGACTCCCAGCTGTATTAAATTTCGAAAATCAGAAACGATGGACTAGTCAAAGCCAGCCCTAAGCTCCTTGAAGAAATGGAAAAGTGGAGCAGCTGAAATAGCTGCTCCACTTGTAAAGATGCAGAGTCTATTCGATTACAAACCGGACACCGGCCATCCATTCACGACGTGGAAATAAGGCACGTTCTGGAGTGACGTGAAGGTTTGTCCATCCAGTGGGCCACCCTGATAGTTGTATTTTTGTGGCGCATAATATATCGAGAAGTAGCCCGAGTTATCAACATAGGAAGCAACACAGGCCCCAGTGTTGTTTAAGAACAAATACGCATTAACGCCCACCCCGACGGCCACCTGTTGTGGACCGTACGGCGTTTGCACAGTTATATAAGCGCCGACCGTCGTACAATAACCGTAGTGGCTGGTGATTTCGATCACAACTACCGTACCAGCGCGAACGTCCTTCATTTCGCTTTCCGACAGGGGGGTTGCTGCGAGAGGAACTGAGGCAGCTTTGAGCGAACCAGCCAGTGTCAGCCCTAAAAGGGCCAACCCAGCGACAATCAATATTCGTAATGATTTCATATTTAGCGGGGGTTAAGAATCGCGCCCGTCTCCAACCAGCTGGAAAGCCAAAAACTTCACGCTTATCTCGGCAACTTGCCCATGCGCATACACCCGTCAAGGTCGAATTTAACGATAAATATGAGTTCTTAAATCAAATACAATGAATCAACATTAGTTACAAATACTTTCCGTGGGCGCCCCAAATAACTTGGGCTCCCATCCTCTGTGTTATATAAACCCATTCGATATCCCTAAATAACCGGCATCAGGCGACAAGATTGCGCAGTGACCAAACTCACAAACCGTATGATCTCTTCCATCGGGGTCGTTTTTCCAGAGCTAGCCCTAAAGTGAAACCTATGTCCCACGATGAACTGGCTGTTGCGTATCACTAATTGGTCGCCGAGTTCTGGTTTGCTCCGCAAGGATCCACTGCTAATCTCACGCAAGTTTTAAAATGGACCAACCGCCTCCCACCTTTCTCCGAGGACTCGCCGAACGTATCAGTCGAGGCAAAAGTTTTAGACGCACACTTCAAACTGTCACCGGCGCCAGAAGAATCTATGTTACACCAGAGGCCTCTCTTCGCTATTGGCTTCCTAAGTCATTGAACAGCGATAAGCCCCTGTGCGATTTTGTAACACGTCATATTCGAGCAGGGCAAAAGATCTGGGACATTGGCGCCAATATAGGCGTATTCACCTTTCTTGCTTCTGCTTCCGTCGGAGCAAGCGGACACTTACTCTCAGTTGAAGCGGACCCTTATATTTCTCAGTTATTGATACGCTCTTCGTTACATCTGCCGTTAATAGATGCAGTCCCTGATGTCGTGACCGCAGCTGTATCGAACAAAAATGAACTTGCTGTTTTTGCGGTGCCCAACCGCTCACGCGCGTCAAGCCACCTATTGTCATCTACAGGGTGTACCCAAACTGGCGGCATTCGTTTTTCCTTTAAAGTACCTTGTATAACGCTGGACTGGCTTCTAGGAGAAACCTTCCAGCCGGACGTTGTAAAAATGGATATTGAGGGAATCGAATATATTGCACTTTCAGGGTCTCCCTCGCTCCTTAAGGCCCGCCCCGTCTTCCATCTGGAAGTTTGGACCGAAATCGCAGAGCCACTTGAACAATTGTTTCATGCAAATGAATATTTACTTTTCGATGGAGAAAAAGATTTGGGACTGACTTCACCGTTAGCTAAAACTCCTTGGTGTACCATAGCGGTACCTGCTGAAAAACGCGCTGCCTATCAAGGCATTGGTTAATCAATTTCACGCCGGCTGCAGGAGACGTCAGGTCTCTTGGGCCCGTTGCCGGAATGAGCTCGGCGAAAGACCCCATTTTCGTCCGGACATCGTTGTACGTATTTTTATCTGCTCATGGCGCTTCTATAAACCGCGTTTTAGAGCATTTCAAATAAAACTGTGGCCACGCTGGTGGAACGCGCACTCCGTGCGCGTTTTTGACCGTTGCTTGTTTATACCTTTGAGCCAACCCGCACGAAGTTCGGGTTCCACCAGCATCACTCCCTACTTAAACGGCTACAGTTTAATTTGAAATGCTCTAGACACACCGCACCTCGCTTCTAGAAGACTGACCGCGGTCGCGTTTCATTGGAGTAAACAGCCCTATTCCCCGGTTTTCGTGTCGATTGTGATCTTTTCTGCTTCAAACTTTCGCCTCAGAGCATTTGGTGGATATCATTGCGACCATGAAATCCGCCGCACCTATCCGCCATCGCTACGAATTCGCCAGCGACAACACCGCCGGTCTTTGCCCGGAAGCTTGGCAAGCTTTGACCGAAGCGAATCAGGGTTATCTCCCGTCCTACGGCGACGATCCGTGGACTCAGCAGGCGGCGGATTTAATTCGTGAGTTATTCGAAACCGAGTGCGACGTTTACTTCGTCTTTAACGGTACGTCGGCCAATTCGCTGGCTCTCGCTTCGCTCTGCCAGAGCTACCATAGCGTCCTCTGTCACGAGTTAGCGCACATCGAGCGGGATGAGTGTGGTGCGCCAGAGTTTTTTTCCAACGGCACAAAACTCATCACCCTGCCCGGCCCACTTGCCAAACTCACACCGGCAACGGTCGAGAGCGCTATCACCGCGCGCAACGATCTGCATTTCCCGAAGCCGCGCGTTCTCAGCCTCACTCAGAGCACAGAAAACGGCACGGTTTACCGAGCGACCGAGATTGCTGAGCTTTGCGCCATCGCCAAACCGCGTGGACTCGCGGTGCACATGGACGGAGCTCGCTTCGCTAACGCCGCCGCTGCACTTGCTGACAGCGACCTAACCAAACCAGCTGACATCACCTGGCGCGCCGGCGTCGACGTGCTCAGCCTTGGAGGTACGAAAAACGGTATGGCTATTTCCGAGGCTGTCGTGTTCTTCAACCGTTCGTTGGCTAAAGAGTTTGAATATCGCTGCAAACAAGCCGGTCAGCTCGCGTCCAAGATGCGTTTTCTCTCTAGCCAATGGGTTGGTATGCTACGTGAACGTGCCTGGTTGAATCACGCACGCCACGCCAACCAATTAGCCCGAAGACTTGGAGACGCGCTCACTGCGTTACCTGGCATTCAGCTCGCCGCCCCGATTGAGGCGAACGCGGTATTCGTTCACTTTCCTGCCCACGTCGCAGAAAAACTCTTCGCTGAAGGCTGGCATTTCTACGGTTTTGTCGGAAGCAGCGGCTATCGCTTGATGTGCTCTTGGGCGACAACCGACGCCGAGGTCGATGAGTTCGTTGCAACAGTAAAACGCAACCTGAGCTAACTCCCAAAACGCCTCGCTCTACCCTGCCCCACTGCTCCTCAAGCGGGTCAACACCCTTAATTCGGCAGCGACACCGCGTTGGGACGCCCTGGCCAACCAGCAGAGCTCGCATCGATCTACGTCCAGCTCGCTGCGAATGATGCTAGCTATACTACCGGCAACATCTATGGCGCTGGAGGTGGAAAAGGTCAGCCACAATTCGTCGACGAGTTCACCGCCAACTGTGCTGGCAAACTAGGCAGCGTGCCTTGTGAACGCAAATTGTCGCGCCGCACTTGGGGCAAGCCCACTTAAACCTCTCGTTATCCACAAATTTTTTAAGTCCTTCGGCGTCGATACGCTTGAGGCTTTCAACCATGCTCAACCCGTACTTAGTACGATAACGTTTATCTAAGTGAGCAAGCCGCTCGCAAGGGAACTTCTCGCAGCTGCTGCAAAAATTTTCCCGCCGCCCCGCTCTGCAGCTCCGGATTTTGCAGGCGACGCGCTTCGGCGCGCGCTCATCTGTGCGACAACCTGGGCATCGATTTCGGCGACGCAAAAACGCATGACACAATCCGCAATTCATACCGCACGGCGCGATCAGCGCCGCGGCGCTTAGGCACGGAACTGCGGTTTTTTTAGCGTTCAAAGGTCGTTCGTAATAGATGCATTAAGCGCGAACCCTTCAATAAGATTTACAGGTGCGCGGTTCGGTAGGGCGAACACGTTTTCCTCGTAGCCAACAGTGCCGCGAAAAAATACCGAGGGCCTTCGACGGTTTCGTCCCGATACCGTGACTTGGTCATTCGCGTTAATCTCCAGAGGTATGAAAAAAACCTCGACCAAAGTAACCACACCTTCCTCGCAACCTGCTACTGTCCCGCCTGCTCACGATGATATTGCCCGCCGTGCGTACGAGCTCTGGATTATGGACGGATGCCCGGCCGGACGAGCAGTCTATCACTGGCATGAAGCAGAGCGGCAGCTGCAGAAAGAGAGGCAAAATCCGCAAGCTGCTTCAAAATATTCAACAGAAAACGAACGTTCACTTGCTGCTATGATGGACGACGGTTCGCCTTACAACGCGCTCGAAAAGGAGGCGCCGCTTAGCGCGAAAGTCGAACGCGACCTGGCGAAAACCAATGTCAAAGCGTCTCCTTCCAGTGGAGCATCTGTAAACGTCGATTAAGCATATCGGCTACTGAGTTTGACCTGAAAATCACATTTCTGACGGTTCGTTAGCTTACGACGTCATTGAAATATGAATACCCGTACTGTAGTTCTCACGATAGTTTCCCTTCTCTTTGTTTCGGTTTCGTACGCGTACGATTGGAAGGAAGTTGGACGCATTATGGGCAAAAAAGGCGAGGAAGACAAAGGTGTCCTGCTCATTAAATATACTCGCGACGATCTGGATATGAAGATGGGCGACGTCCCCGTAGCTCCCGACCTTGTCCTCGATACCTGGTACGGATTTTGGCCAATGTCTGACGGAACCGTGATGCAGATGGGTGATACGGTGGTAACAGAGGCTGAACTTCCAGCGGTACTCGAAGAGATCGTAAAGCAGGGTCTGGAAATCTCCGCCGTGCACAACCACCTCGCAGGCGAAAATCCACGCGTGTTCTTCACGCACTTATCAGGACACGGTTCGGCAGAAGACGTAGCGCGTAAAGCCAGAGCAGTTCTCGCTCGTACGAGTGCTCCCACAAAAGAGGATAAGAAAAAGAAGACAACGTCTGTCGATTGGACTCCGATCACAAATGTCCTGGGTAAACCGTCAGAAACGGAAGGAGATATCGCTGAGTATGGCTTTGTCCGTCGCGAGCGGTTGATGATGATGGGAAGCTCCATGCCATCGACAGATGCGCTTGAAACCTCTCCGGAAGTAAAGTTCCAGATATTGCCAGACGGATGTGCGATTTCGTACGGAGAAATGATCCTCACCGCCAAAGAAGTGACTCCCGTTTTTCGAGCGATCACTCAAAATGGCATGCTCGTGACCGCCTTGCACAATCACATGTTGGATGAAGAGCCGCGGCTATTTTTCATGCATTGGTGGGGCGTCGGCGATCCGGCGAAATTAGCTAAAGGAGTACAAGCGGCAAAAGATGTGATGAACATTGATAAATCCGACTGAGACCCGGAATGATCGCGGTCATGCGGACAGAAATGAAACACCATGGCTGCCGATCAAATAGTCACACACAATCCCGCGGCCGTAAAATCTAGGATTGTTCAACGCGTCCGCTCCTGGCCAAGGCGTGTGGTTATCGCACTCGGAGTGGTTGCAGTGATTTTATTAGTGGCGCGGATTACGCTGCCGTACGCGGTGAAGCACTTCGTTAATAGCCGGCTCGAACGTATTCCCGGCTATACCGGCGCAGTGGATGACATCGGGATCCATCTATGGCGTGGCGCTTACAGCCTGCATGAGTTTCGGATTTTGAAGAAAAACGGTCGCCTCCAGGAACCATTCTTCCGCGCTAATACGATTGATTTCTCTATCGCCTGGCGCGAGCTTTTGCACCGAAAAATAGTCAGCGATATTTCCATTAAGGAAGGCCAACTCATTTTCGTGAAAGGGCCGAGCGCAGATGAAAGCCAGACCGACCTGGATCGACGATGGCAGGACGCGATCCAGGATATCTTTCCGATCGATATCACCCACCTCGTGATCACCGACGGCCTCCTGCGTTACAGAGACACGACGCGAAAACCGACAATCGACGTGTTCGTCACCCATATGCACGCAATAGCCACCGGCCTGCGCAATCGTTCAGGCGAGGCACACAGTGGAGAATTTCCCGCGCAAATCGCGATCGATGGCGAGAGTCTAGGTGACGGAAAATTGAACCTATCATTAGCTGCGGAGCCGTTGGCCGAGGAGCCGCATTTTCAACTCAGCCTCAAACTTGATAATGTAAATCTTACGTCGTTGAACGAATCGCTCAAAGCCTACGCGAACGCCGATGTGAGACGCGGCACATTCCGCCTGGTGGGAGAAATGGCGGGGCGTGACGGTGGATTTCAGGGTTACATGAAACCGTTTTTCGAGAACCTCGAATTTCAAAGCATCGAGGACAAAGACAAAAGTTTAGGTGCGCAAATCTGGGAGCGCCTCGTCGCCGCAGCAGCCTGGGTAGTGAAAGATAAATCACGCGATCAGGTCGCCACTCGCATTCCATTTGAAGGTAAGTTCGGTGATTCGAAAGTAGGTCTTTTCGCTACGATCGGGAATTTATTTCGGCACGGTTTTATTCGCGCGTTCAATCCGACGGTCGAAGGCTCCGTCCACGCGGATGAGGTCTTGCCGAATGGGAAAAGCAAAAGCGAAAACGGGGATGAGAAAAATACCCTGGATGAAAGCCTAAAAAAGAACGAAAGGCCCAGCGTTCACTAAGCGTTTCCCGTTCTCCAGTGCACGGCGATGCAAGCGAAACCAATATCGAAGAGCAAAATCGGAACGGAGCGTCGTACAAAAAAATTGTCGGATGATTTCGGCGTCGCCCCTGCTGTGCCGGCAAGCGATGATCTGGATGTTGTCCGCAAGGCCGCCCAAACTTGTCACGCCTGCCCGCTCTGGCGGAATGCCACCTGCGCTGTCTTCGGGGAAGGTCCTCAACGTGCAAAGATAATCATGGTCGGCGAACAACCAGGCGATCAGGAAGATCTCGCCGGAAAACCGTTTGTAGGCCCTGCCGGCAAACTGCTCGATCGCGCCCTCGAAGCTGCCGGCGTGGACCGCACTGAAATCTACGTCACGAACGCGGTGAAACATTTTAAATGGACGCCGCATGGAAAAAGGCGTCTGCATCAAAAACCCAACTCGCGGGAAATCGCAGCGTGTCGACCGTGGCTCGCGAAAGAAATCTCACTATTAAAACCTCGCATCATCGTCTGCCTTGGCGCGACCGCAACTCAAACCGTCGTGGGGCCAGCTGTCAAAGTGACGCAAGTACGCGGTCAAAGCCTCGACAGCGTTTTCGGCGTTCCTGCATTGATGACAGTTCACCCCTCATCGCTCTTGCGCCAGCCCGATCGCGCCCGAGCTGAAGAAGATTTTGCCGCCTTCGTAGCCGATCTGAAAAAACTCAATCGCTTCCAAATTTAGTTCACGACACCGTACGCCAGAACATAGCTCGATGAGGACTATAATTAAGATAATTATACCTATCAATTAGTTTACCTCGTGAGCAACCGGTGCGATGGATCATCGGGCGCGAGCCGAGAGACATTCACAGAAAAAGTACTAAAAAACTTTAGGCGATCGCGATCGGAACTATCACGAGGAAGCACCCGCACAGCCTCTTCAATCAAAGAGCGAGTTGTACGAAAGGTTGAGTTCACGTATGTTGAGGTATGACCTCGATTCGCCACACTGCCTTGATGCCGCGCAAACAGTTTTTGTCGCGCGTGCGATTGCACGGCACCATCGCTCTGTTCGCGTTGTTCATCAACCTGAGCGTGGGAATGCTAGGCTATCACGTTTTCGAAAAACTTGGTTGGGTCGATGCGTTTGCCAACGCGTCAATGATCCTCTCTGGAATGGGGCCGCTGGCACCGATTAACTCCGAAGCTGGCAAGCTTTTCATCGGAGGCTACGCGATCTTCAGCGGCGTGGTTTTTCTGACGACGGTCGGTTTTTTTCTTACGCCAATCGTTCACCGACTTCTGCATCGGTTGCATCTCGAATCAAGCAACGCACAACGCGATGACTCTTGAAAATCACTCGGAATCTTCATCACCCACCGCGATCGCGCTTCCACAATCGAAGAAGCGGCCCGTTTGCGCCGACGACGGGATCGGATTCGGGATAACCAAGCAGGGCCATGCGTTCGACCATCGCTGCGGTCGGTGCCTCACGGCAAATATCCCATGCCTGTCCGGGCGGATAACTTCCAACCACTAAAAAATCTGCGCTCGCTTCAAGACGACAATGTCCCGTACCCGCAGGAAGAACGACGACATCTCCAGCACGCACCGAAACTTCTCGTCCTTCTGGCCCGCCTAGCTTGAGCCGCGCTTCGCCAGCAGCGACCGCGAGCACTTCATGCGCTGTGGAATGATAATGGTGATATGAGTAAACACCGTTTCTCCACTGCGCTGGCCAACCATTACGCTGGAATAATCCTTCGAGCTCAGCTGCGGCGTCATCACGCTCTTTATTTGTAATCACTCCACGATACAAAAGGACGGGGAGTATCGAGTTGTTCGGCACCCAATCACTGCGCGGGAGAATAAAAGATTCAGGCTCCATCGTTGTTTTACCGTGTTCGTCAAAAGCGGAAAACCCCATAACCGATCCTGTGACGCCGGTCGCCGCCGCACTAGCGGCCACTGTCTTAACAAAGCTGCGACGACCTATATTCGCCATGTAATACCCCGTTAAATTAGCTCGTCGTGGCAGAATTTCCAATCGCAGCGCCAAATAATTTGCCCGCTATATCGTTATCCCTAACACCCCGATCATCTCAGTGGGTTTTCGATTACACCCCAACACTCGCCAGAAATCGCACGCGCTGTGCTCAGCAATAATGTGCCACCGCGATCAACTACAGGCTTCTTTCGCGGCCTCCTGAATCTGTTCCGGAGTCAGGTCTCTAATGTGCGTAGCGATCGACCAGGCGTGACCGAACGGATCTTCCACGATGCCATAGCGATCACCCCAAAACATATCCGAGAGCGGCATCTTGACAGTCGCGCCAGCCTTAACTGCCCGGTCAAACCAGCTGTCCGCATCGTCGACATAGAGGTGGAGTGTCACCGAAGTGCCTTGCCGGGCTTTGGGACCTAGCGCACCCATCGCAGGAAACTCGTCGTGCAACATCACGATGGAGTCGCCAATCTGGACCTGCGCGTGCATAAGTCTGCCTTCGTCATCGGCCAGCCGACCGTGCTCGGTCGCATTGAAAGCTTTTTTATAGAACTCGATTGCCGCCGCCGCGCCGCCGCACACGAGATGAGGCGTCACGGTGTGCATGCCATCCGGAATTGGTTTCGCCGCTGACTTCGATTGAACAGGGGGTTTTGTAAGTTTAGTCATAAGATTAAATGCAGTCGTTCGCGGCATTGCGTTCGATCCGCATCCATACTCTACGAATGAAGATCCTCAATCTGGACATGCGTTTTAATAAAACGGGGTAACCCCATTTTCACTGCTTCCTCCGGATTCTGTCCGGAGCCCGCGTGTTCGCTAATCGCCCACGAAAAACGTCTGTGCCGGGGTCCAAACTCAACCCGACCTTGTTTCCATCGCTTTCGAAACGGACGAACCAAATATCCTCTTTTCAAAACCACTTTCTTCATGATCGAGCAAAGTACAGGCGTGACGTGCCCTCCTAAACCGTCATAAATCGCCATCATGATCGTTCCTCAATTCTGGGCTGAAGCTCGTTGCCATCAACCTCGCGCCAAGGGGCAGCCACAAATCACGGTACGGCGTTTCGGTTGGTCAGATATTAGTCAGAATGAAGCTCAGGAAATGGCGACTCAACGCGCGGAAGATGCGTTCAAGCGGATCGTGTCAGGCGAAAAGCTTCCTAAGCGCGAACCAAAGATAGGTTATAACGGAGCCCAGGGTGTCCCAATCCGCGAAGAGATCCTCAGCCGGCACAATGACGTGATCGTGACCCGAAACGCTTACGGCGCTCATTGCCTAAATACGCCAGACGTGTTGTTCGCTGACCTCGATTTCAAAACGCATTCCTCGTCGTCTTTAAACTTCGGTATAATCCTGATGCTTCTCGCCGGAGCCGTTACAGCAGGCTATCTCGCTCATTCGCGCGTAGTCGGAGGGATATCTTTCCTGCTCGTACTTTTGCTTGCAGCGATGATTTCAAAGATCGTCACTCGCATTTCTGGAGAATTTCGAGCCGATCAAGAAGCTATCGTGCGGCAGAAAATCGACCAGGTGCTAAAGAGTTACTCAAGTTGGCGAGTTCGTCTTTATCGCACACCCGCCGGATTTCGACTCCTCGCCATGCACCGGCTTTTCAAGCCAGATGAGCCCGAAGTTTCTGAATTTTTTAAGGCCCTCGAAGCAGACCCCGTGTATGTGCAGATGTGCAAGAACCAGCATTGTTTCCGAGCACGCGTCAGCCCAAAACCCTGGCGTATCGGCATAAAAGATCACATACGACCAAGGCCTGGCGTGTGGCCAGTCAACGCCGCCAACCTAGATACACGCAACAAGTGGATCCGCGCCTACGAAGCAGCCTCAGCCGGGTTTGCGTCTTGCCGCTTCGTCGAAACCTATGGAAATTCAGCCGTTCATTCAAAGGCTGCTGCTGTTTGCGAACTCCACGACCGACTGAGCCAAGCCCTCAGCGGACGCGACATCGCCTAAGAGGAAATAGGTTCTCGCGCCACCACCTGCCTGCAAAATCGGTCAAGGCGAACCATCGATCCAAGCGCCTACATCGTGCACACGATGCCATTCTCGGCTGAGTTCAGGAATCGGTGAGATTGCCCAACGCCAGGTTCGATCAGGCGGCCGCAGCGTGAGTTTGTCGAAAATGGTTCGGCGAGCGAGTTCGCTTCCGTCGGGCGCCATGTCGAGCCGGGCAATATCACTTATCAACACGCGTATTCCAGGTCGCGCGGCCAACCAGATGAGATGCCGAGCCGCGGCAGCATGCGTGCAACGCGTGGCCAATTCATCTTCAGATTCTGCAGCGGCCAGTCGGTCTGCAGGAATCAGTCCAAATTGTGAAACACAATTAGCTGACACAACCAAATCAGCTTCCTCACAGGGCGGGTTACCGGGTTCAGAGTCTGCAAACAAACTCACGGCCTCTGCCGCTGTCACCGCTCTCTGCCGGCGGGCAAGCGTTGCGAGCGCACCCGTCGCGTCCCAAGCAACAGCACGTACGCGGCCGCGCGATCGCCGCTCCCAACGACGCGCCTCAGCGCTCACTGCGACGTCGGCAAGGATTACCTCAGAAAAACGTTCCGCAAGCTCTTTCACTGGAATATCAAAACATCCTCCAGCACCAATCACGAGCGCACGATCGAATTTCCGGCAGTGCTCGGCGCCTTGCAGAATCGTCGCGCGGCTCGCTGTCAAATGCGGCTCCCAGTTTCTGCCGACACGACGATAACGTGCAGCGATCGCCGCAGCCTCGTACGCTAGACCAAGTGCCCGAGCACCGGGCGCGTACTTCGTGAACAAAACATCGATGGTTTCGCGGAGCATTGTTTCTTTCTGCGGACGTCTGAGTCTGGAAGCAATCTGCGAACGTCAGCCCGCCCGATTGCGAGGAATCGCCGGTCATCAAAGTCGTAATGTTCGCGAGATTCCTCCGTGCGTAGATCGTTTCACTACTCATTTACGGGCACCTGAGCAGCAACAACGGTACAAACCTCTAACAAATCCACACTGAGCCCTGCCATGAACATCAAGTACGATATTCTTCTACAACGCATAGCCTTCGCCCTGACGTTTGGGATATTTTGTGTTGTGCTCTTTGGTTGTGGAAAGGACAGCAAGAAAAGCCCGCCATCCACTCCTTCGACGCCAGACGTTATTGCACCTTCCATCACCTCACAACCTGCTAGTCTGACCGTCACAGCAGGATCGTCGGCGACATTTTCTGTCACGGCTTCGGGTACTGCGCCGCTCTCCTATCAATGGCGTAGAAACGGCGCCAACATCGGCGGCGCCACCGCTACATCCTACAGCGTAAACGCGACCACCACCGCTGACAACGGCGCCTCCTTCTCGGTCGTAGTCTCCAACACCGCCGGGAGCATCCAGTCGAACTCAGCGACTTTATCCGTAAATCCCGTAACTGGTCCCGGCGCTGTCATCACTTCGCAACCGAGTGACTCAACTGTCACCGTGGGGCAAACTGCTATTTTTACCGTAACCGCCAGCGGGACTCCCACGCCTACGTTTACCTGGCAACGTTCCAACGACGGCAACACATGGACTCTCATCAGCGGCGCCACTTCTGCAACCTACAGCCTCGCGACTCAGATCTCCGACGATAGTGCACTTTTTCGTGCTGTCGCAACCAACAGCGGAAACACCGCCTATAGCCAAGCGGCTGCACTCTACGTTTATCCCGCGACGGGCAACCCCAACGGACACGACACCGTTCCCGTGGAAGCGAGAGCCGAAGACGTTTCCACGCCTGATCACGTGGTCGGCACCGGTACGCCCGAGAGCTGCACGGCCGACGCCTTTATCAGCGCCGTCGCTTTGGGCGGGAAGATCACTTTCAACGGCGGAACAAAACCTTTCACTATCGTCCTTAATCGTCCGGCAAAAGTTTTCAATAACAAGCCCGATCTCATAATCGACGGCGGTGGTCTCGTTACACTCAGCGGAGCGGGTACTACGCGCATCCTCTATATGAATACGTGCGACTCAGCCCAAGTGTGGACGACCGATCATTGCCAGGACCAAGACCATCCACACCTTGCAGTCCAAAACCTAACCTTTCTCGATGGTAATTCGAAGGCTGTCAGTGACAGCGACAACAGCGGTGGTGGTGGTGCCATCTGGGTGCGCGGCGGACGCTTCAAAATTGTGAATTGCCGTTTTTTAGCCAACGTCTGCGCCGATCAAGGGCCTGACGTCGGTGGCGCCGCCGTTCGCGTCTTCAGCCAATACCAAGGGCTACCTGTTTACATCGTGAACAGCACTTTCGGCGGTACTTCCACCTACGGCGGCATGGGCTCAAATGGCGGCGGTATCAGCAGCATCGGTGTGTCGTGGGCCATCTACAATAGCGTGTTCTCCTATAACCACGCCATAGGTAATGGCGGCAACCCTGCCCAAACCGGAACTCCCGGTGGAGGCAGCGGTGGCGCGATTTACATGGATGGAAATACGATAAAACTCTCTCTCTACGGAACGCTGATCGAGGAAAACTACGTCAACGCTTACGGCTCCGCGATTTTCTTTGTGAGCAACAATCACGATGGAACGCTTCACATCGAAAACTCCGTACTTCGCAACAATCACGGCGGATCTTGGTATTTCCTTCCTGGTATCTCCGGCTTCAGCGACACGAAGCAAGAGATCATCAACTCGACGATTCAATAACCAACGGTCTCTCGGGCGAATTGGGATTTCGCACTCCCGTTTTTGGAAAATCCATTTACGCGCAGCATCGGCGGGCGGTCGCGCCGCTGGCCGACAGTTGAACTTATGGGTCAAACGCAAATAAATCGACAGAACGATGGCCTAATAAACGTCTTGTGCACGATGTTGATGCGAAAACGCCGATTTTTCTCGAACGAACACCACGGCGCCCGTCCGACGAAAAGCTACAGCGTCTTAAGGGAAACCCCGATAGACGGCCCTATTTAAAAGCGTAGGGTAACTTCGCCATGAAGAAACTATTATTGTCCCTATTAGTGTTTTTATTGCCGCAGCTTTCGTGGGCCCAACTCGTCTTATTCGAGGCTCACCTGAGTGGTCTGCAGGAAAACCCACCGAACCTATCGCCCGCTACAGGTTTCGCAACCGCCTCCTTGGACCTTTCGACAGATTTCTTTACGTTCAACGATAGCTGGACCGGCCTGACTACGCCTTCAACCGCCAGTCATATCCATTCGCCAGGCGCACCGGGCGTTAATGCCCCGGTGATCATACCTTTCACCGCCGCGAATGGCTTCGTCGCCGGAACGACTTCCGGGACCGTCAGCTATTCGGGCACGCTCACCAGCACGCAGGCTTCACAACTGCTAGACGGGCTCTTCTACGTGAACGTACACTCCACGACTTTTCCGGGCGGCGAAATTCGTGGTCAATTGGTAGCTGTTGCTGTTCCGGAGCCGTCGACCTACTTCTTAGGTGGAAGCGGTCTTATCATGCTGCTGGTCGGTCGTCGCTTTTTCTCAGCGCCACGACATAAGATAACGTAGTCCTGTTTCCTAGTTCGTTAGCTTGCCTAAGCGATCAATCGAAATCCGCGTGGTCGGCCGCTCGTTAGCGGTCGATCAGGAGCCGCGTATGGGCACGGTTTACCGCGGGCCCTTGAGGGCGTGATCAGCGGGCAGGTTTTCACCCGACCAAAGTTTTTCCCAGGAAGTTCGCTGCGGCGGTCCATTCCGTGCGGCGAATCACCCAACTTGAGGGCAACACGGGCCTGCGCCGGCGCGATTTCGGCGGGCAGCATCTTGCGGAGCGCAGCCAACGCCAGGACCTGAAATGCTCCACAGCGATACGCAATCGAACGTCCGATGGCCGGATACGAACCTTCGGGTGCGATCAGGCGCTCTTGAATTTCCGCATAGCGAGTGAACCGAGCTCGCACCTTTTCGCGCAACGCGCCCCACTCTGCTGCTTCATCGCCAACTGCATCGAGCGCTTCGAGCAACATTGGTTGAATGACAAAGGCGTTGTAATAATCCCAGTGATACTCCGGCCCATCACCATACACGCCGTCGCCAAGATACCAGTCGCGGTGCTTGCGCAAGTTTCACGAAATCACGACGAGTATTCATGGGAGGATTTTTTCACAGCGCCGGCCGAACTTTTGCTTCCGCAGTAAATGCACCTGCGAGTGGTAGACGACGCAGCAACGTACAGTCAATCGTTAGCCCAGCGTTGCGTACGAGCGTCCACGATGCATTTGATTTAGATGTGATAAATAAATTGCAACAGAACCGAACTTTTCACCAGTAACTGTGCCGAACCAGCAGAGATGACAAAGCTACTCATCAATGAACACTAGATCGTAATTTTTATGCCACTCTTCGGACTTTGTTTACTTACATTTGTGATTCACCTGGTGGGTAGGCTTGCGTACGCCGTTCGTATTGCCGGCGTGCGAACAGGGCGACTCGCTGTTTCTTTCGCCCTCTTCAATGTACTAATCTTGCTCTCACGAACGTCGAACACGTTTCAAGGGCCGTTCTTGGCCAAACGCGTTGAGCATAGTATCCGTGCGGTATCCGGTGAAGGTTCAGCAATACTCAGTGACATGCGATGGCTTTTAATTTCAGCCACTTTGGCGACGATTGTTGGTGCGATCTGTACGCCGACATTTCAGCGCTTATTTAGTCGAGCTGTGCAGCATTTCCACGTCCATCGTTCGATGTCCAAACTGCTCTTGCACACGCTCACCCGAGGCGGAGTTCTTTACCTACGGGAAGATGTTAGTTTACCAACGACACAGAACGTCACTCGGCTTTCAGAAGGCACTGGACTGTCGGTCGGGGTTGTTTGTGCTAACGTCGTGGCAATCGCTTTATGGACAGTCGGTGTATTCGCCGCGCTCTACGCTGGAACACTGAGGCCGGAGCTGCGAGTTACATGCAACAGCTTATCGTCCGTGATCAACGGTGTGGCTACGGTACTCATGTTCGCGTTCATTGATCCGCAATTGTCGGTAATGACTGACGATGTGGCTGGCCGGAAAGTTTCGGAAGGAACATTTCGGCGGGCGATAACCGCATTAATCGGCGCTCGCGTGCTCGGTACCGTGTTGGCCCAAGCTCTTCTCGTCCCGTCCGCTTTCGTGATCGCAAAAATCGCCGAGTACTTGTGAACAGAATAAAGTTTGGTTGGCATAATCCAGCGACTCGCCACCCAAACAACGCTCGACGGATTTACGCACAAACCGCTTACCGATCCTTTGGCTCCCACAGACCCAGCACAGCACCGGTAGGATCAACAATGATACTGAGCCAGCCCATGCCTTTCACTTCTGTTACGTCCTTCATGATTTTCGCGCGAAGCTTTTTCGCCTTTTTCGTCGCCGCATCGATGTCGTCGACCAAAACGTACGGCATCCAGGCAGACGGCGCATCAGGACATAACTGCTTCATCATGCCGCCACCCGTGCCCTTGCCAACCTCAACGATCGTATAGGCTTCGCCTGGTGTCGGCGTCGGAAGATCCTTCAATTTCCAGTCGAATAGTTTTGAGTAGAACGCTTTCGCTTTGGGAACACTCGTGGTGGAGAGCTCAACGTGAATGAATGGATTAGCCATAAGTTGCCTTTTGTAGATTTTTATTAGTTTATGTCTTGTTCGAGCTTTTATTCAACCAGAAGAATGGAATATTTTTGCATTTTAATTCAGAGGATTGAATTGCCGTTGATTTCTTTGCCTACCGAGCCATTCGGCCCGTTAAGCAGCGTGTTGCTAATTTTGTGAGCCGCAAATGGATCGTTAACTTTGTCGATACTACAACGAACCAACACGTAGCCAGCGGACATTTCTCCTGCGTTTATCTTCGCGTCAAAAGCGGCGCTAAGCAGAAGTCCCGCCTGTCCTATTTTGCATGATGCTGATAGCCGGGGAATGAAGAAGCGTCTGGTAAACGACGCAGTATCGCTCAGTCAGCCGGGTCAGGGAGGCGAGTTGCTCGGGCGTCGCATCCGTGTCGAGATCGAAGAACAACCGAATCGCCTGAAAACCGACCGGCACCTCCTTCGCGACGCCAAGCGTTCCACGGAAGTCCATGTCTCCCTCCGCCCGAACCACTCCGTCTCGAACCGTCACGCCAATGGCTGTAGCCACTGCATTCAATGTGACACCCGCACACCCGACCAGCGCTTCCAGCAGCATGTCGCCCGAACAAACGTGAATTCCATTCCCTCCCGTTTTCGGATGAAGGCCGGCTTCGACCAGAGCCTTTCCCGTTTGTACTTTACAGGTGACACCTTCGCCAAGGCGCCCCTCAGCTTTTAGCGTCGCCCAGCCGGTGCCAGGTTGGTCGCGATACGTCTGTTTAATCGGGGCTTGGAGAGTGCGAAGTTCTTCGGCGTTCATCGTTATAGAATTGTTTGCGACTCCGTATTCATAATTCGTTACGAAGCAAACGGCGGCGCTGCACAGGCCAAGCGCGACACTGCAAACAGCCACGACAAAACCTTTGCTTCACGTTGTGGCCAGACCTTCAATGACCCCGGCCTCTTTTATGAACGTACACGGAAAACATTGGCGCACCCTCTGGCCCGGTTCAGACGGAGAGTCGGTCGAGATCATCGACCAAACACGACTTCCTCACGAGTTTCTTACCGCGCAACTGACCACGCTCGAAGAAGTCGCCCATGCCATCCGCGCCATGCTGGTGCGTGGTGCTCCGCTTATCGGCGCCACCGCTGCCTACGGCCTCTGGCTCGCGCTTCGGGCTGACGCCTCCGATGCGGGATTGCACCACGCCCACGCCACTCTGCTCGCCACTCGGCCGACGGCGATAAATCTTCGTTGGGCACTCGACCGTGCTCTTCACGAACTCAAACTACTTCCGATCGACAAACGCGCCGACGCTGCTCGCAAACTCGCCGCCGACATCTGCGAAGAGGATGTTGCTATCAATCGTGGCATCGGCGAGGCCGGCATCTCGTTGCTTCGCGCACTTGCTGCGCGCAAACCCGTCGGCCAACCCCTCAACATCCTCACGCATTGCAATGCCGGCTGGCTCGCTACCGTCGATTTGGGTACTGCCACCGCTCCCATCTATCTCGCACACGATGCTGGCCTGTCCCTTCACGTTTGGGTCGACGAAACTCGTCCGCGTAACCAAGGCGCTAGCCTCACCGCGTGGGAACTGCTCAATCATGGTGTTCCGCATACGGTCATCGTCGACAATGCGGGTGGACACCTGATGCAGCACGGCGAGGTCGATATTGTAATTGTTGGTACAGACCGAACCACCGCGAATGGCGACGTGTGTAACAAGGTCGGCACCTATTTAAAAGCGCTCGCGGCCCGCGATAATGGTGTCCCGTTTTATGTCGCTTTGCCTTCGCCTTCGATCGATTGGACTATCCGCGACGGGCTGCATGAGATTCCAATCGAAGAACGCGCGGCTAGCGAAGTCACTCATCTCACCGGACGCGATGCGAACAACCACCCCACGACCATCCGGATTACGCCCGAAGGCAGTCCCGCCGCAAATCCCGCGTTCGACGTCACGCCCGCCCGCCTCGTGACTGGACTTATTACCGAACGCGGTATCGCACCTGCGACCGCCGAAGGTTTGCGCCAACTCTTCCCCGATCGATAGGAAAACCTGCTAGGACCTAAAATATCAAAACGGATCAACGGCACGTCCCCTACAAACTCTCCCGCTGGTTGGGCTCTGGCGGAGAGAGGGGGATTCGAACCCCCGGTAGGCTTTTACACCTACAACGCTTTAGCAAAGCGCCGCTTTCGACCACTCAGCCATCTCTCCGGAGCAGGGTTGAAAGGCATACTTTCAACAGAGTAGAGCGCAAGGACTTTTCTCAGCGAAATTTCGCGCCGCCGATTAGGCCGTTATTTCCGCCACGACCTGAATCTCAACCGTCGAGTCCTTGGGCAGACCCGCCACTGCTACCGCCGCCCGGGCGTGTTTACCCGCTTCGCCGAAAACCGCCACAAACAGATCGCTCGCGCCATTGATCACCGCCGGGCTATCAGCGAATCCGCTCACTGCATTCACGAAGCCGCCGACGTAGACGATGCGGGCCACGCGATCGAGTGAACCAAGCGCGGCTTTGATGTTGGCCAGCGTGTTAAGCGCGCAGACTTTCGCCGACTCATAACCAGTCTGCACAGTTTGCGTTTTGCCGACTTGACCGGCATGCGTAAGCTCTCCGTTGAACATGCTGGTCGTTCCGGCGCAATAAAGCAGATTGCCCGTTCGTACCGTGGGCACATAGCTGCCCGCAGCGGCAGGCGCCGTGGGAAGTTTTAAACCAAGTTCGGCCAGTTTCGCTTCAGGATTCATGGCTTAACACTTTTGCTCATGCCGCCATCAGGCAAAACTTTTTCTTGTTTTATATTTGCATACTCAGGGTTGCGGTTTGTCCGCCGACCGTCAGCATAACCAGCGACATGGCCAAACTATCAGCTGCGGTTAGCTTGCCGGAGTGGCAGGCATTCAGCGCAAAAGACCCGTTGGGAGCCGCCCGCGAGCTCACGCGTCGGATACAAACACAGCTATCCGAAGAACAACAACGCGCCGTGTTCGCTTGGATTCAGACCGAACGCGAACTCACCACCACGTTCGAGCGGTTCGCCGGAACTCTCGCTCCTTTTGCAGGTGTGCCCTACGCGCTCAAAGACGTCTTCCAGGTTTCCTCGCTCAATATCCGCGCTGGATCTCGTTTTCCCTCCGGTGTGCTGCCGAAAAAAGAGCGTGACGGGAAATTCCCACACGTACTTCGCGGCGTTGGGGCTGTGCTTGCCGCAAAAACCAACCTGCACGAATTCGCCTACGGCCTGACCGGCGAAAATCCGCATTACGGCGACTGCGAACATCCGCACTATCCCGAACGCACTAGCGGCGGCTCCAGCAGCGGTTCGGCCGCAGTCGTGGCCGCAGGTATTTTCCCTCTGGCGACCGGGACGGATACCGGCGGCTCCATCCGAGTGCCCGCAGCATTCTGCGGCGTTTACGGCATGCGAACTTCGTCCCAACATCCGTGGATAGAAGATGCATTCCCGCTCGCTCCGAGCTTCGACACGGCGGGTTGGTTCACGGGCAACGCCGCGGATATGATTACGACCCACCGTTACCTGCTCGGCGCGACCAAGACCGATAAAGAACCTCGTGGCTGCTATATGGACTTCGATGCCCTTGGCCAAAAAGCCGATGCCGATGTCGACAAAGCCATTCGCGAAGCCGCTGCCAGCTACGCTCCGCCCGCTGATAAAACCCTTGCCGAACAGCTCCGTACCGGTTTCTCCCGCGCTACCGAAACCTACGCGACCATCCAAAGCTCTGAAGCCTTTAAGGTACATGCTGCCTGGCTCGATACTCAACGTCAGCATTACAGCAACACCGTCTGGGAACGCATCGATCGTGGACGCCACTGGACACCTGCGCAACTCGACGCCGCTCATGCCGAGCACGTCGCCATCAAGCAAGTGTGGGCAAATTTCTTCCTGAATTACGATTTCCTCATCCTGCCGGCGACGCCCTTTCCCGCCTTGACGAAGACCGATTGCACGCAGGCTAACCGCGATCGCCTCCTTGCGCTCAATACACCTGCCAGTCTCGGCGGCCTGCCCGTACTTACGATTCCCGTCTCTGTTCCTTCCGGTCTCACCACCGGCCTGCAAATCATCGTCAACTCCAACCAGAGTCCAGCGATCCCGTGGGCGCTCAAGCGCAAGTGACGGACCGATACTTAACCAGCACGTAGAGCAAACGCAGTTGAAACGAGCCGTCGCTTAAAGTTTCAGCAGTGTCGCCGCGTTTTCTCCTGCCACTGCGCGCCACTCCACTTCGCTGAGTCCCGCCGTGCGCACTTCTTCCAGCATCGCGCCGATCTTCGCTTGGTTGTCCGTTTTCGGATACAGATTCAACGGATGATCCGAGCCATAAAGTATGCGCTCGGCTCCCACGGCGCTGATCATTTCGCGAAAAAAAGCCTGCCCATAAATCAACGGTGAAGCCGCCGTATCGTAGAACAGGTTCACGCAAGCCCGCGCATCCGATCCAAGCACAAGATCCAATGGAAGGCGCGCGCCCCAGTGGGCTAAAATAAATTTCGTCTGCGGAAATTCACGCGCCAACTGTAGAAAATCAGCCAGCGGTGTTTCAACCTTGCCGAGATAGCTTTTGCTCAGCGGCTCGGTCACGTGCAGATTAACTGGAAGGCGAAGTTCGCCAGCTAAACCCATCGCCTCGCGCCAAACCGGGTGGTCGAGCGCAATGTTTTGCGAATGCGGCGACAGCTCGCCCAACCCGCAAAAACCCGCGTCCGCTGCACGCCGAATCTCGCTCGTAACCGCTCCAGATCCCGCCGCGGTATGAAAAGTCGCGAAAGCCGATAATCGGTCCGGATGCGCGCGAAGACATTCCTCGTAAAACCGATTTTGCTGCACGCACGTGTCGTGCTTTTCCCAATACCAGCCCTGGAGCACGGCGCGATGGATGCCCGCGGCATCCATATCACGCAGCAATTCATCGACGCTCGGAAAACTCTGCACCAGACGCCCGTTTTTGCGCACCCGCGTGCAAAGCGTTGCCCAATGTCCCTCGCCCCGTGCCTCCGCCCAATGCGTCGGGGAGAGGTTAGCCTCGGGCGGATAAAGGTGCACGTGAGCGTCGATGATACGCATGTCGCCATCACGTTTGGCAGACCCGTCAGCCCGTTTCGACCGGAAAGTTACCTTCGTACGTACTTTCAAAAACCTAGGTGCCGCGCCCGTTAAGACGCGAATTGGGCGCCCCTCACGAAAAATCTACGTCTACTTCCCATCGTAATCCCTGCGATCGAACTCCTCGCCTCTCATGTCATGGTAAACAAACACAACGCGTCCGCCGCTCTGCGCTAATTTGGCAACCGGCGTTTGAGCGAAATTCTGTCTGATCGTGGGCTCGACCGAATTTTTCCAATTCTTCATGTCGATCTCACTGCGAAGCCACGTGATCATGGAGAGATGTATGCGTACACCTTCACCTGGAATGACCTCTGCCCCGTCTAGCTGAGCACCACCGCGCACCAGCGGGTGACCGAACCGGTTAATTTCCACAACGACAGCTGCAGATCGTTTGTCGTCACTTATCTTTTTCACTTTGGTAAATGCAGGAATTGCCAGTAAAACCAGCAGTATGGGGACGAGGCACGCCACAAGACCTTTCCAAAGCAGCACCTTTCGCCCAAACCGCTTAATACCTATCAGTGCTACGGCGCCAGAAGCCATCGCACCGACGTAAAGAACCACGGGTGCATAGGCTCCAATTTGGCGCGCCACACCTCCAAACGAAGAAAGCGGACGCGTGGCAAAAAACGAAAACAGCCATGCGACGAGAAGCAAGATAAGCCCGAGATTCGCAGCTTTGTGATTAACGCTGGAGACCTGTGACGAGGGTTCAGAGGGAACAGTATCAGTAGACATGGTGTTAAAATAATATCCGCTACGGACGGAGCATTGCACGGTTTTCAGCGCCGGTACGCGAGCATATGGTCCGCTCAGGGCAGAAACGAGTCACGCGAGTTTCGACGAAAAACATAACGCCGTCACGTTTGGCACGTCGGTCGCTCCGTTTCGATCGGAAAATTGAGTAACATCTCCTCTATCCCAAAACACCCATCACACCGTCGCGGCGAATTTCTCGAAGCGCTTCAACACACGTTCGCAGCCGAGAACGCGGATCATGCCGGTGATGCTCGGGCCAATATTCGTGCCGGAAAGGGCGAGGCGGGCAACGGACTGATAGTCGCCGAAGCCCAAACCTTTCGACTCCGCTAGGCCTTTCAACGAGGCTTCGATTCCTGCGTCGCTCGACAGGTCCATCGTACGGACGAGCTCGATCAGTTCGGTGAGGCGGGCCTTAGGTTCGCCTTTGGCCAGAACCTTGGCGCGGACTTTGTCGTCGATCGCGAAATCTTCGGTGAAGAAATACTTCGTGTAGGCGGGCAGTTCCTCGAGGCCTTTGATTTTCGGGTGCGAGAGCTCAATTACCGCGTGGAAGTAACTTTCATCCGGCCAGCCAGCGGTGAAGACCTTGTTCTTCTCGAAGTAATCGCGGGCGATTTGGAGGAATTTTTCCTCGGGCAATTCCAACAGGTACGCCATGTTCATGTGCGCGAGTTTTTTGTCGTCGAAACGCGCATTGCTCTGATTGACGCCGGGAAGATCGAACAGGCGGATGATTTCGGCGATCGGCATTTTCTCGCGGTCATCGCCGGGATTCCAACCGAGCAACGAGAGGAAGTTGACTAACGCCTCAGGGAGGTATCCGCGGCGTTGATACTCTTCGATCAGCGCGCCTTGATCGCGCTTCGACATTTTGCCGGGGCCGTTTTGTTTCAGAATGAGCGGAATGTGCGCAAACTTCGGCACGGGCACGCCAAAGGCCTTGAAGAGCTCGACGTGTTTGCTGGTGTTAGAAAGGTGGTCTTCGCCGCGGATCACGTGCGTGATCTTCATAGCGATGTCGTCGACGACATTGACGAAGTGAAACACCGGGCTGCCGTCGGAGCGGACGATCACGAAGTCTTCGTCTTCGGTGCGTTCAACGCGGCCACGGATCTGGTCGTCGATGATGGCGGGCGTGTTTTTGACCTTGGTGACGGTCTTTTTGCGGTGCTCGTCAAACACTTCGGAGCGCTCGCCGAGGAGCTTGAAATAGATCGCGCCGTCTTTCTCGTAAGTGCGGCCGGCGGTTTTAAGTTTCTCGAGGTATTCTTTGTAAACGTGGTCGCGTTCGCTTTGGCGATACGGGCCGAAGTCGCCGCCGATGTGCGGACCTTCGTCCCAATTCATGCCGAGCCAGCGCAGGCTGTCGTAAATGACGTTGAGGAATTCCTCGCTGTTGCGTTCCTTGTCTGTGTCCTCGATGCGCAGCACAAATGTACCGCCCGTGTGGCGGGCGTAGAGCCAGTTGAACAGGGCCGTGCGGGCGCTGCCGATATGAAAGAAGCCGGTTGGACTGGGCGCGAAACGAACGCGAACTTGTGACATGGGAGGAAAGTTTCCTGCCAGCGCTGTGCCGACAGGAAGAATCAGCAAGCAAGAACCCACCCGCGCTGTCAAAGCCTCCGTCAATCGGGACGATGCCTCTTCTCGGGCGAGTCAATTCTAAGTAAGCGGCGTAAAATTCAAATCGAACTTGGTTCCGCCGCAAAATTGCCCGAAGGTAGCGAGGTGCTTTCCTCCAACGCTTCTCGCAAGGTCGTTAAATCGGTGGCGCTCTTCGAAGCCACGAAGGGCGTGATCGTCCTGCTCGCTGGTTTCGGTCTGCTTTCGTTGCTGCACCACGATCTGCGCGCGCTAGCCATCGCCTTGGTCGGCCGGCTGCATCTCGAAGCTAGCCATCACTATCCAAGCGTTTTTATCGAAGCAGCGTCGCGCACCACTGACTCCCGATTGTGGTTCATCGCGGTCATCGGATTTGTGTACGCGGCATTTCGGTTTGTGGAGGCATACGGACTTTGGTTCTGTCGAACCTGGGCAGAGTGGCTCGCGCTGATCAGCGGCGGCATTTACCTCCCGCTTGAAGTGTACGAGGTCTTTCGTCGCCTCACGTGGATGCGCGTATCTGCGCTGGTGGCAAATATTGTCGTGGTTATAGCGATCGCCCTCGTGCTTTGGCGAAACAAACGCGTGGCGTCTCACTCGCCGGCCTAGCGCTAGTTGGGTTCCGGCTGACGCGCCTAAATAGCCAATAAAAAACAGCGTTCGCGTTGAAAGATCCCACATTGGGGGCAGTTTCTTCCGAAACATTCGGAACCTACTCGAACCATGCACAAAGGACGTCTCGAAGCTTTCAGTGATGGAGTATTGGCCATCATCATAACGATCATGGTGCTTGAACTAAAAGCGCCGCACGGCCCGAACGCCGCGGACTTAAAGCCGCTCCTGCCCGTGTTCCTAAGCTACGTGCTGAGCTTCATCTATCTGGCTATCTATTGGAATAATCACCACCATATGTTTCAAGCGACAGCCCGGGTCGGGGGCGCTGTGCTTTGGGCAAACCTGCATCTACTCTTCTGGCTCTCACTCTTCCCTTTTGTGACCGACTGGATGGGTGAAAACCATTTCGCAACTGTTCCGACTGCACTCTACGGCGGTGTCCTGCTTATGGCGGCGATCGCCTACCTTATCTTACAGACGGTCGTCATTGCCCAACAAGGGCCCGACTCATTGCTGGCAAAAGCGGTCGGGCGTGATTTAAAAGGAAAGAGCTCCCCTGTCATCTACGCGATCGCGATTGCCAGCGCTTTTCTGCATGTCGTACTCGCACAATTGCTCTACATTGGCGTAGCCTTGATTTGGCTTATCCCCGATCGTCGCATCGAACGAACCATCGCACAGAAATAACCAATAGCAGATAAATGCGAGGCAGCCCTTCCCTGTACTAGCTAATATATTCTCTATATCATGAATTTTGAGCGAGACGACTTCATCATTAGCACCGAGCCCGAACGGCTCGATATAGATTTTATTTGGCGCAGCTTAAACACCACCTATTGGGCGCAAAACCGTCCACGTGAAATTGTCGCAGCATCATTCAAAAATTCCGTTTGTTTTGGCATCTACACCAAAGAGAGCCGACAGCAGGTCGGATTCGCCCGGGTGGTGACTGACTATGCGACGTTTTCTTGGATCTGTGACGTGTTTGTCGATGAGAAGCATCGCAAGAAAGGACTAGCCAAATGGCTGATGGCCTGCGTGACAGAGCATCCGCTCGTGAAAAATTCCGTGAGCCTGCTCGGAACGCGCGACGCGCACGGCTTGTATGAGAAATACGGTTACGTCCGGACCGAACTAATGAGAAGGCCTCGGCAGCAAGAAGAAGTTTCTTCGCCTAAACGTTAACGATTCAGTCTGTGCCCTCCGCTCCGGTCATTGATCCTCCCGCTCTCGTCGCAAAATTTGAAGAGCTCGCTGCGCTGCGAGGATTTCACATTGAACGTTTCGGTGAGATAGCGGGCTGCCCGCTGACCGCGCTGACGAAGCCTGCGACCGAACCAGCGCCTCACATCTATTTGTCAGCTGGCATTCACGGCGATGAACCGGCTCCACCTCTAGCCCTTTTTCGAATGTTCGAACGCGGTTTCTTCGATCTGCGGGCGAGATGGTTTTTGTGTCCGATGCTCAACCCAGCCGGCTTCCTTCGCAGCACGCGAGAAAACGCCCACGGTATCGACCTAAATCGTGATTATCGCCTGGCGCGATCTGCAGAGATTGTTGCGCATATCCGATGGTTGCAGTCACAGCCTACTTTCGACCTCGCTCTTTGTTTACATGAAGATTGGGAAGCCAAAGGAACGTATCTTTACGAACTAAATCCGCGCAACCACCCTTCCCTCGCAGAAGCGATCATCGTAAGCATCGGCAAAAGTCATCCGATCGATCTCTCCGAATTGATCGATGGCCGGCCCGCTTCGGGCGGCATCATTCGCCCTGACCACGATCCGACAAAAAGAGAAGCGTGGCCGGAAGCGATTTACTTGCGCGCGCATCACACGCCGCTTGGTTATACCATCGAGACTCCTTCTGGTTTTCCGCTCGAAGACCGCGTCAACGCTCACTGTATCGCGATCGAAACCGCGGTGGAACTGTACATGGATTCACTCGTAAGCAAACGCGTGTGACGCGGCACCGCACCCGCTAACGTCTATTGGTTCATGAAAAGACTTGGCGCCACGCCCATTCGCGTTTCGACAAAAGCAACTAAATCTTCTGGCAAGGGAGCTCGGAAAATATGCGTTTCACCGGCCAGCGTGAGATCGATCTCGGCGCAATGCAGGGCCTGGCGAGGAAGCAATAATTTCTCAGCCAACCGAGGCGTCCAACCGTTTTCAATAAACTCTAAAAAGAGCTTTTGATCAGGGCCGTAGATTTTGTCGCCGACGAGTGAGTGACCGAGCCATTGGGCGTGCGCGCGGATTTGGTGCTTGCGACCAGTTTCTGTTATGACACGCGCCAACGTGAAACCATTGCGCGCGATCAGCGGCGTATAACGTGTAATCGCCGTTTGTCCCCGGCCTAACGGCACGACACAATTTTTGACAGCGATGGGGCCGCTGAAGTCGGCGCCGAGCGGCTGATCGACGACGGTCTCGGCGGCGAGTTCGCCAGTCAGAATCGTAAGATAGATTTTGGCATAGCGACGTTCCTGCGCAGCCATTTGAAGACGCCGGCCCATTTCCACATCTTTTGCGAGGACGACCACCCCGCTCGTTTCGCGGTCGAGACGAAAGATAAGATGTATCAATCCGCCACCGCCAAAATATTCGCGCGCAGCACCACACAGACTCGACCACGGGCCGTCCTTCGAAGGATGGCAAACGATGTCGCCGGGTTTGTTCACCACGAGCAGGCGGTCGTCTTCATGGATTATCCAAGAGCGTAATTCCTCCGGCGTGATCTGCCGGACGGAACCTTGCCGGCGGACGTGGCGCGGCCAAGGACCAATCGGACAGTCGTAGTCACTGAGGCTCACGCTTTCTCCTCCGACGTCTTCACGCGACCGATCAGCCACATCGCAAGAGCAGTCGTCCACGTTTTTGGAAGAAGCGATGCAAAACCGGCCAACAATCGATTACGCCAACCACAGATTATGAACGCACGTCGAGCAGCCAAAGCGCGTAGGGATATTTTCGCTACATCATCGGGTGAATGCCCCAGACCACCCGGGACAGTGCCCGATTTCACTCCCGCGCGAGTCGCGAATCCCGTGGAGGTCGGCCCAGGGCACACCGCCAATACCTGGATGCCGCGCCCTTTTAATTCCTCGCGCAAAGCGAGACTCCAATGAAGAACGAAAGCCTTGCTCGCGCCGTAAGTTGCGAGAAGCGGCGTGGGCTGAAATGCCGCCGTCGATGCGATATTTATGATGGCACCTCCACGCACTTTGAGTGTCGGGAGAAGGCGCCCGGTGATCTCGACCATCGCGCGGATGTTGACGTCCACAATTCCTAACTCATTGCTAAGATCGGCCTCAAGAAAGCGCCCGTACGAGCCGTATCCACTATTGTTGATGAGCAGCACGCGGCCCTCCGGCACCTCGCGATTAAGTATGGTTAATACAGAATCTACTCCCTGCAAAATCTGGTCGCTCCGGCCAAAATCGCATGGGATATGGCGCAACTTAAGCTCTCCTAAATTTATGTCAGGAGAACGACGCGAAAGGTTGCAAATCAAGATATCCGACTGCACTTTTCTCATCAGCTTGATGAATGATTTTCCAATACCGGAAGATCCGCCCGTCAGAACGACGGCCGTGAACCCTTTTAATGTTTCGCTTAGCGAAAACCTAGCATCGAGCAGCATAATTTTTGTCAGTTAAACCCAAAAAACAAAGTAAGTCATGAACAGACAAAACAACCAACACGAATTGATCATCTCCGGTATTCACCTCGAACTCACCTCCTCCCTGAAAACGTTCGTTAGTGAAAAAATGGAGCGATTGTTTCGACACGAGGAACGCATCACGCGCATCCGCGTGGAGTTGGAATGCGACACTAAACAATCAGTCGACAACCGCTTCATCGCCAAGGGCCATGTCAGTATTTACGGGCCTGATCTCAACGCAGTCGTTGCCGCTGATGAATGCCACAAAGCCATCGCACTCATGGTCGACAAACTCGACCGCATGCTGGAACGTCGCAACAGCCTCAATAAAGTGAAGCGCAATCACCCCCATGCCGCCGAAATCGGCGCCGAGTTGCCAAAAACAGTCGCGGAACCAGCATAAGATTTTAGTCCACGACCGAAGCACAAGCCCGCCAACCCCGGCGGGCTTTTTTGTCTCCTAATACCTTGATGAGCTTAAGTTAACCCACAAAATTGTAAAAACATTCTGTCAGATTCTGCTGGCTTGTTAGCGTCGTAATGTGAACAAATCCAATCGTTAGTCGTCACACATCATCGCGATGCCTTCCGCCTCTCTCTCCAACGCAAACCCGATAAGCTTGAAAGCGCCGCAAACTGGCGCGAGTTGGAAACGTGATTTGCTGTTGATCATCTTGCTATTCGGGATGGTCGCAGGGCTCGGTCTTGATGATTACCCATTGGGCAATCCGGATGAAGGCCGTTACGCTGAGATTCCTCGCGAAATGCTGGCGACGGGAGATTTCGTGACACCGCGACTGGACGGCATAAATTACTTCGAAAAGCCTCCACTGGTTTACTGGTGCGTAGCGGGTTGCATGAAACTTTTTGGTCCAAATGAATGGGCCGTGCGACTCACGCCTGTGCTGTTTGCGCTCATCGGAGTGATCTCGGTCTACGTCGCCGCACGGCGTTTGTATGGCCGCGGCGCGGGGCTTTCTTCGGCAGCGGTTCTTGGAACATCGCTTCTCTACATGGCGCTCGCTCGTATTCTACTTTTGGATATGGCTGTGGCCGTTTTGATAAGCACTGCGCTGCTCTTCTTCATTGTCGGGATACAGGAGCCGCCTGGAACAAAACGCCGCTGGTTTTTCTACGGACTCTACGCAAGCGCTGCGCTGGCCACCCTCGCCAAAGGCCTGATCGGCTTTCTCCTTCCCGGCGCAGTGATGTTTTTTTGGCTTCTGCTCTGCAATCAATGGAAGCGCCTGCGACCATTTCATTTGCCGACCGGGGTGCTCCTTTTCCTTGCTATCGCTGCGCCCTGGCACGTGCTAGCCGCGCAACGCAACCCCACCTGGGCGCATTTATATTTCGTCCGCGAGCATTGGGAACGCTTCACCACCACCGAGCACGGACGCTACGAGCCAGTGTGGTTTTTTATTCCTATCGTATTGGTCGGTTTCTTTCCCTGGACAGAGATTGCCTGGCATGGGTTGCGTGACGGCTTGCGCGGAGGTTGGAAACGTCGGCAGGAAAACGCGGAGCTATGGTTTTTTGTTATCTGGGCTGCGTTCGTTTTTCTCTTCTTCTCGAAGTCCCAGTCCAAACTCATCCCGTATATTCTGCCTGTTTTTCCGCCGCTCGCGATAATCACCGGTAAATGGCTCGGCTGGCGATTTACACCGGAAGCCGCAGCGATGAAGCGTCCGCGGTTTCTCATTTCTTCCGCAGTCAGTTTCATCGTCGGAGTCGGACTTTGTGTCGTGATGTCCAAACCCGATCTTGTGCACATGCGCCCGGCCCAAGCCTTGGGACTGCGGTCCTATGGTTTTGTTATGGCAGCAGCTTTTTTAGCCGCGGCGTTTGGCGTGCCGTGGATTGCTCGCTCCCGAGGTCCGCGCGCTGCAATGATTAGCTTGGTTTCAGCGATGATGCTGATTCTTGGCACATTGGTTTTAGCGGCGCGGCATCTACAAAAACCCTCCACCATGGAACTCGCTGAAATCGTCAAGACCCGCGCGGCGCCAAATGACCAGATCTACCATTACGGCGGATTCTACCACGATTTTCTGTTCTATTCTGGCCGGCTGGTTGGGTTAGTTAACTACAAAGACGAGCTGGAGCCCGAAAACGATCCGCGCGCTCAACAAAGCAGCCGTTTCATCGACGCTACTGAATTTCGCCGACAGTGGAACGAACCCGGGCGCATCTGGGTCGTCGTCCACAAAGACCAAGCACCGGAACTCCTCGCGGACCCGACGTTCCGTTATCATTTGATTGCCCGCAGCGAGAAGCATTATCTCTTGAGCAACCAACCTTGATATGTCCGCCTCGACCTCCACGCCAAAGCCCGCCGCTCCGTTTTTGCCTTTCACACGCCCAACCATCGACGATGAAACCATCGCCGGCGTGTGCGAGGTCCTCCGCTCTGGCTGGATCACGTCTGGCCCGAAGGTAAAAGAGTTCGAAGCCAGGCTCTCGGCGTATTTTGGTGGACGCCCGGTGCGCGCTTTCAACTCCGGCACCTGCACGATGGAAATCGCGCTGCGCATCGCCGGCATCGGTCCCGGCCACGAGGTCATTACGACGCCACTTTCCTGGGTCGCCACCAGTAATGTCGTCCTCGAAGTCGGCGCTCGCCCGGTCTTCGTCGATATCGATCCAGTCACGCGCAACATCGATTTATCACGTATCGAAGCCGCAATTACACCGGCCACTCGCGCAATCATCCCCGTCGATCTCGCCGGCTTGCCCGTTGACCGCGATTACCTCTACGCCATCGCCAAAAAGTACAACCTTCGCGTCATCGAGGACGCCGCACAATCCTTTGGCGCATCCTGGCGCGGCAAACTGATCGGCAGTTTTGGCGATTTCGTGTCGTTTAGTTTTCATCCCAACAAAAACGTCACCACGATCGAAGGCGGTTGCCTCGTGCTGAACAACGAAGCCGAAGCCAAACTCGCCGAACAATACCGCCTGCAGGGCGTCGTACGTAGCGGTATGGACGGGATGGAAGTCGAACTCGTTGGCGGAAAATTCAATCTCACCGACGTCGCCGCCCGTGTCGGCCTCGGACAGATCGCACAGGTCGACGCCTTCACCACTCGCCGCCGCGAACTCGCGAAGCTCTATTTCGAAAAACTCTCCACGTTGTCCGCGCGTTCGGCCGGCCTGCGCTTGCCCGTCGCGGATTTCGAGCAGTGCAACTGGCACATGTTCCAAGTCATCTTGCCTGAGGAAAAGCTCACCATCAAGCGCGCCGTGGTGATGGAGAAATTCCACACTCTCGGCATCGGCGTCGGCGTGCATTATCCAGCCATCCACCTGTTCGCGCTCTACCGCCGACTCGGATGGAAAGACGGGGATTTTCCGAATGCCGAGTATGCCGGGCGCAACATCCTCACTTTACCGCTCTTTCCAACCATGCACGACTCCGACGTCACGCGCGTGGTCGACGCCCTCGTTTCGATCCTTCAAGTCCATCACAAATCATGAGCTCGCCCTCGCCCATTCAGCTCACCGTCGTTATCCCGGTGTACAACGAAGAGCTGAACCTGCCCACGCTCTTCCAGCGCCTTTATCCTGTGCTCGACGGACTCGGCCGCCGCTACGAAATCATTTTCACCAACGACGGCTCGCACGATCGCTCGATCGAATTACTTAAGGCTCAACACGCGGCCCGGCCCGACGTCACCCGCGTCATCGATTTTAACGCCAACTACGGCCAGCACATGGCGATCATGGCCGCGTTCGAACGCGTGCGTGGCGACATCATCGTCACCCTCGACGCCGACCTCCAAAATCCGCCCGAGGAAATTCCCAAGCTCCTCGCGCTGGTCGATCTGGGCCACGACTGCGTGGGCGGCGCCCGCCTCAACCGACAGGATTCATTCTTCCGCACCTATGCTTCGAAGATGATCAACTTCGTCCGCAAAAAAACGACGAACATCGAGATGACCGACCAGGGCTGCATGCTCCGCGCCTACTCGCGCCAGGTCATCGACGCCATCGTGCGTAGTGGCGCCATCAATACCTTCATCCCCGCCCTCGCCTACAGCTTTGCCAGCAACCCAACCGAGGTCGGCGTGAAGCACGAGGAGCGACACGCCGGGGTGTCGAACTACTCATTCTATCAACTCATTCGCCTCAACTTCGACCTCATCACCGGCTTCTCGCTCGCGCCGCTTCAGTATTTCACGATGTTTGCCGGTCTCTGTTCGGTCGGCAGTCTGGTGCTCGTTGGCGCATTGCTCTATCGGCGGTTCCTGCTGGGCCTTGATCGCGAAACTTTTGGCGTGTTCACGTTGTTCGCCATTCTGTTCTTCCTGCTCAGCGTCGCTATGATCGGCATCGGCCTGATCGGCGAATATGTTGGTCGAACCTACCAAGTTGTGCGGGCTCGCCAAAAATATTTCGTGAAAGAAATTTTTGAGTCCAAGGAATGAGCACCAAGCCCACGCTGCATCTCATTCACGGAATTCCAGGCTCAGGCAAAACGACGTTCGCTCAGCATCTGGAGCAGGAAACTCATGCGGTCCGCTTTTCACCCGATGAGTGGATGGTGATGCTGCACGGCACAAATCCACCGGAACAGCTGTTTCGGCTACAGCATGAACGGATCATGGCGTTAATTTGGGAGCATGCCGGCAGGTCATTACGCGCTGGATGCGATGTAATTCTTGAAGGTGGATTCTGGAGTCGAGCTTCACGGGACGACGCTCGGCAACGAGCAAAAGAATTCAACGTGCCGTACAAACTCTACGCGCTCAGTTGCAGTATTGAGGAAGCTCGGCGGCGGGTGCTGGCCCGCACCAAGGCAATGTCGCCAGGCACGCTTGAGATCACTGGGCCTACTTTTGATTTTCTAATCGGCAAGCTCGAACCACTAGGCAGGGACGAGGAGTATATTGTAGTGCAAGGTGGCAAGGCCGATCGCAGCTCTTGAGTATGAATAAGCCACGCATCCTGTTCTTCGGCTACAGCGAGGTCGGCTACGAATGTCTGTCACTGCTCCTCGAGCGCGGTGACAACGTCGTCGCCCTCATCACACACGAAGACAACCCAAACGAAAAAATCTGGTTCAAGACGCCTGCCGTCGCCGCCCGCGAGAAAAACATCCCGGTCTTCACACCAGAAAACGTGAACACGCCGGAATGGCGCGAGAAAATCGCCGCGCTCAAACCCGACCTAATCCTATCCGTTTACTATCGCCACATGATCGGCACGAAGATCCTCGGCCTCGCGCCACTTGGTGCCTTCAATATGCACGGTTCGCTCCTGCCGAAATACCGCGGCCGCGCTCCGATCAACTGGGCCCTTCTCCAGGGTGAACCACGCATCGGCATGACGCTCCACCGCATGGTCAAATCCGCCGACGCCGGCGCGATCGTTGATCAAGACGGCGTCGCCATCGGTCCACGCGACAATGCCGAGATCGCCTTCCGCAAAGTCCTCCCCTGCGCCCGCCGAATAATTTCCCGGCAGATTGACGCCCTCCTCACAGGCACCGCCAAAGAAACGCCGCAGGACGACACGCACGCCACGTACTTCGGCGGACGCAAACCCGAGGACGGCCGCATCCTCTGGACGCAGACCTCGAAACAAATTTTCGATCTCATCCGCGCTGTCACCGATCCGTATCCCGGAGCCTTCTCCGATATCGGTGACTCCCGGCTGATGGTCTGGTGGGCCGAACCTAAATCTATCGCTACGATCAACCGACGCGGCAAACCCGGTGAAGTGCTCTCCGTCGATCCACTCGTGGTCGCGACAGGAGACGGTTCCCTCGAGCTCACCCGCATCGAATGGCGCGGCCCCAAGCCAGCGCTGCAAGTTGGGCAGA